>OEIU01000070.1_pt1 | contig 97912 bp, 92 predicted proteins | sample 1539221 | NCBI WGS metagenome assembly OEIU01 (sample SAMN03792071, study PRJEB22550) | activated sludge metagenome | feature: wastewater treatment plant; material: activated sludge; isolation source: Wastewater treatment plant of a petroleum refinery complex | place: Argentina: Zarate | collected... | reverse complement strand
TAAACATCTTTACAAACAAACTTAAGGGAATTATTTCGTATCATAACTCCGGGCAATAAACCCGCTTCCAATAAGATTTGGAAACCATTACAAATGCCGATCACAATTCCACCCTTATTTGCAAAGTTTATTACAGAATTCATAATTGGTGAAAATCTTGCAATTGCACCCGTGCGTAAATAATCGCCGTAAGAAAATCCACCTGGTAAAAGTATAACGCTACTTTGTTGCAAATTATTTTCTTTATGCCAGAGAAATTCAACATCATAATTAAGTATTTTCCTTAAAGCGTAATAAGCATCATAATCGCAATTTGAGCCGGGGAAAACAACAACGCCAAACTTCAAACTCATTTTACTTCATCTCCGTAAGGGCTGTACTCAGATAAAGTAAATTCAAAATCTTCCATAATAGGATTTGCAAGAAGTTTAGAACAATAATCGTTAACTTCTTTTTCTGCAGCAGTGCGATCGTTGAGATCAACATCAAACTCAATAAGTTTTCCGATACGAGTGTTTCTGATATTTGATATGCCGAGATGCTTTGCGCCCTTTTCCACTGCCACACCTTGCGGGTCAAGAATTGATGGTCTTCGTTTAATTAGAACTGTTGCCTTAAACACTTTTTACTCAACTTTATTATTAGAGAAATACTTAAAAATTTGTCGAAAAATACCAAATACGATCATGAAAACAAAAATGAAAAACAACCCCTTAATCTTGTAGATTATCAGTATTATCAATGCAATAAAGTAAGCAATATAAAGTAATGGATTACGTTTAATTTCTGATAAAGAAAACTTTGGTATCGTATCATACTTAACTTTACTAACCATTAGAAAGGAAAGGATAAGAACCATTGGAATAATTATTTGTTTTTCGATCTCACCGAATCCATTGTTGTAATACGAGAGAATGAAACAGACTATTGTTAACGCGGCAGAAGGAATCGGTAAACCAGTAAAAAATTTTTTATCAAATCCTACAAGCTGAACATTAAATCGTGCTAATCTAAATCCGCCGGCAATTAATGGAAGTGAACTTATTATAACTCCAGAAGTTTCAAACTGATGAAAATAAGTTGTGTAAAGAAGAAAGGATGGTGCAGCGCCGAAACTTATAACATCGGAAAGTGAATCCAGTTCAACTCCAAGTTCGCTGCTGGATTTTGTAAGTCGAGCCATAAAACCATCAAGTGTATCAAAAATGGCAGCGATGATTATCAGCCATCCGGCGTAAGTATAATTTCCCTGGCTTGCGCTGATGATCGAAAAAAAACCGCTGAACATGTTCATTGCGGTAAATAAATTCGGTATTACAGAAGGTGTTACTCTAAAACGATTCATTAATCAATATTCAAAAAGTATTGTTTCCCCGGCAGTAACTTTGTCGTCTTTATTTACCTTTACCTGCCACTGAACGGGAACAATTATATCAACACGACTTCCAAATTTAATCATACCGAACCGATTTCCAATGTTTACTTGATCGCCAACTTTCAAATCGCATATAATTCTTCTTGCAACAAATCCTGCAATTTGTATAAACAATACTTTTCCTGCAGAAGATGTAATACCAATTTCATTTCTTTCGTTTCGTTCAGAAGCTTTATCTTCAAATGCTGCGATGTAATCACCTTGAATATATTTTAGATATTCTACTTTGCCCGAGATTGGAATACGATTTACATGAACATTTAGCGGCGACATAAAGATGGAAACCATTTTTGCTTTTCCCTTAATAAACTTATCATCAATAACATCTTTTACAAATAAAACTCTGCCATCTGCCGGTGATACAACAATATTATTTTTATCAGGTGTAGTTCGATCAGGATCGCGGAAAAAATTTAGTGTAAATATGATTAATAAAACTGCAATAAGTATTAAAGGGATTCTAATGAAGTTATTATTTACTAAAATGCCAATCGCTATCAGAACAAAAACAATAATGGAAACAATACCTATTGTATTGTATCCGTACTTTGTAAACATTATTTAACGCTCGCAATATTATAAAGATGATCAGTATATTTTTTTATTTCTGTTGTAGTTAAAAGTTTGTAAGGATTTATCCATTTACCGGATTGATCTTTAGGAAAGATTTTTAAACTAGATGGCGAAAAATCTCCGATTAAAAATACTTTATCATCAATCTTTCCGAAGTAACAGGATATTTCTGCTAATACTTCATTCTTTCTTTCAAAAAACGATTTGAGTACTGCATTAACCTTAGAACAAATTCTACTTATCATTTTCAAATCTTCAACAGAAGAAAGATTGAAAGAAATTAAATGACTTTCACAAACAACGCTGTCTTTTTCAAATCCGTAATGGAATTCAAAAATTGGTAAGCTTAATTCAGAACCTTCTTTAAGATTAAAAATCTTTGCATTTCTTTTATCTGCACAATTAAGGATTTTAATCCTAAAAGGATATTCTTTAGTTGATAAAAACTTTAATGAATTATCGGTTTCTATTTTATGAAAAGCTGTTGGGATGTGATATTCTTTTAAGTACTCCAGGAAAAATGCGCTGGTAGAAGCAATTTTTTTTCCAATGTCTTTAACCTTAACTTTTTTTTCGCCGTTAAGAAAAAAAATATCCTCAAATTCAAGCAACTGATAATTTGTGTCATCAAATGGAAGATCAGTTTTTTTTGTGGTTCTTATCATATTAAAAAATATTTTGTTTTATGATTACAATTTTGTGGCAGAAATTAGGCATATTAAATATATAAAGTCAATCGTTTATATTATATTTGGCTGCCTCAAATATGAAAAAATCAAAAAAAAGGAGTGATTTATGAAAGGCGGCATGCAAGGAATGCTAAAACAAGTGCAAAAAATGCAGGCAGAAATGCAGCGGGTTCAAAATGAATTAGCAAATATGGTTGTTACTGAAGAAGCCGGCGGTGGAATGATTAAAGCTAAAGCCAATGGTAATAAGGAGTTAATATCTGTTGAAATTGATCCTCAGGTAATAAAATCCGAAGAAAAAGAAATTTTAGAAGATTTGGTTGTTGCGGCTGTTAACAAAGCACTTCAATCGGCTGCTAAAATGGCGGAGGATGAAATGGCTAAAGTTACCAAAGGTATGATTCCTCCCGGTTTAAACATTCCAGGGTTTTAAATTGCAAATAGCTGAACCACTTTTAATTGCCATTGAAGAGTTAAGCAAACTGCCGGGCATTGGTAAAAAAACTGCTCAGCGTTTAGCTTTGCATATTTTAAAGTCTGATCAGGATTCTGTGGATAAGCTTATCAAATCTATATCAGATTTAAAAACAAAATTACATTTTTGTAAGCGCTGTTTTAATCTTGCAGAAGATGAATTTTGTGATATTTGTAAAAGCTCTAAGAGAGATACTACAAAAATTTGTGTTGTTGAAGAAGCCAGCGATGTAATTGCAATTGAAAAAACTAATGAATACAACGGACTTTACCACGTTCTTGGTGGAGTGCTTTCACCTCTTTCCGGAGTTACAGCTCACGATCTAAAAATTAAAGAGCTTTTGTTAAGATTTGATAAAGAAAACATTTCCGAAGTTATTCTTGCTATAAATCCAGATACTGAAGGAGAAACCACATCACTTTACTTAGCCAGATTGATTAAACCATTAAATATAAAAGTAACAAGAATTGCCCGTGGAATTCCAATCGGCGGTGATTTAGAATTTGCTGATGAAGCCACTGTTGGCAGAGCAATGTTAAACAGAATTGATTTATGAAATCAGAATGGTTTAAGGATTGGTTTAATACTTCTCAATATCTTGATGTTTACAAACACAGAAATGAAGATGATGCTGAAGATCATATTAAACTTATACTTGAAAATGTTCTGATTAAACCTGATGCAAAAATTCTTGATATGGCTTGCGGCGCCGGCAGGCACGCTATAATTCTTGCCAGAAAAAATTTTGATGTAACTGCTGTTGATCTGAGTGAAAACCTTCTTAAAGTTGCAAAACAAAATGCCAAAAATGAAAAATTAACAATCCGTTTTATTCATTCAGACATTCGTAACTTCAACACGGATATAAAATTTGATCTGGTATTAAATCTCTTTACAAGTTTTGGATATTTTGAAACTGATGAAGAAAATTTTTCTGTTTTGGATAAAGCGTTCAAACTTTTAACCAAAGATGGTTTTTTTGTTTTAGATTATTTCAATTCTGAATATCTTAAAAAGAATCTGATTGGATACTCTAATGAGAAAATTGGTGATGAAGTAATTTTTCAAAAAAGAAAAATTGAAGGGTCGCGTGTAATCAAAAAAATTACAATACAAAAAAATGGTGGTTCAAATGAGTATACAGAATCCGTTCGTATGTATAATTATGATGAGCTGACTGAGCAATTGAAAAAAATTGGTTTTGATATTTATAAAACATTTGGTGATTTTTTTGGAAACAAATTTGATCTACAAAATTCATCCAGATTGATAATGATTTGTAAAAAATGAAAATCTTATTTTTTATCGCATTAATTGCAATTACTTTAACTTCTTGTGATCTTTTTACAACAAGGGATGCACAAAAACCTGATCAGGCGCGATCTAATTTTCAACCGCCTGTTCAACCCAATATTGTAATTGAGAATTTGGTGAACAGCTTAAAAGATAAGAACGCTCAAAATTATATTTCTTGTTTTGTTGATTCATTGTTCGCGAAAAAGAAATTTACATTCTCCGCATCAAGTGAAGTCGCAGCAATCTATCCAATATTTCTGCAGGGCTGGAACTTGAATGATGAGCAGCGTTATATCAGTAGCGTTTTTAATACAGTTCCAAAAGATTTTCCGGTTTCCTTAACACTAAGTGAAGAAAGCTACAGCAATTTAAGCGGTGATAGTTTGATTTATTCAGCATCATATTTCCTGAATGTACCTGCTGCATCAGGCGAGGGCGGAACATCAAACTATAGCGGTAATCTGCAATTTAATATGCTTAGAGATAACAGAGCAGTTTGGGTAATCTATTTTTGGAAGGACACCAAAAGCCAAACTTTGCCAAGCTGGAGTGAATTAAAAGGTAGTTTTTATTAAAGATAAAATTATCATATCGTTTATTTTTCTTTTTGTAGTTACGGGTTGCACAAATCCCTTTGCTCCGAAGTATGATGAAAATTTTCAGGATGCTAAACCACCTGTAGCAGATCAAAAGGAAATTGCCGGTGTCTTTCAAAATTTTCAATATGCTTATACATTTAAGGACACAACTATATATGGTGGTTTGATTACGAGTGACTTTACATTTACTTATAGAGATTATGATCAGGGGTTTGATGTAAGTTGGGGCAGGGATGAAGAAATGAGAACGACTTATGGTTTGTTCCAGAATTCTCAACGATTGGATTTAATCTGGAATAACATTGTACTTAGCACAGAAGATTCTCTTACTGCAAATATTGTAAGAACTTTTAACCTTACTATTACATTTAATCCAACAGATGTTGTTAGGGTTGATGGAAGAGTAAATCTCGCATTAAAGAAAGATATTCAAACCAGTAAGTGGAAAATTAATCGCTGGATAGATGAATCTAATTTTTAATTAATTATTTTTTAGCATAATGATTTTATTTTGGATAAAAGAAGCGTTCAAATTAATTGCACGGGCAAAGTTTTCTTTTTTGCTCGCATTAATTTCAATCACACTTTCTGTAATGCTAATTACAATCTCGGCATTTATTATAAGCTCTTCAAACTATTTTGAAAAGCAATTAAAAAGCAGCATAGTTATAAGTGTGTTTATTAAAGATAATCTATCCGATGAAAATTTAGAAAACAGCAAACAGGAACTTAATCAGCAAAAGTTTTTAGCATCTTTTGAATATATCAGTAAAGAAAAAGCTGCCGAAATTTTTATCAAAGAAACCGGTGAAGATTTTAGAAAAATTTTAGATTACAATCCTTTACCTGCTTCCTTCAATATCAAACTAAAGGATGAGTACACAAGCAGAGATTCAATAAACAAAATTGTGAATCAACTCTCAAAATTTAACTGGAGCAGCGAAGTAGTTTTCAGACAGGATTTTTATCACAAGATTTTGTCTTATATAGATCAGGCAAAGATTTATGTCTTTTCTTTAACAGGATTGATCCTGATTGTTTCACTTTATCTCGTTTACAGCACAGTTAGATTGATACTTAATTCCAAATATTCAGAACTTGAAACTATGAAATTTGTCGGTGCTAAACTTTCCACTATCAAAATGCCAATAATTTTAAATAGCGCTATTACCGGTTTCTTTGCGGGCATTATTGCACTGGGGATTGTTATTTCTGCTTATCATTATATCAGAAAATATTTCCCTTCTATAGATGAAATAGTAGGCAATAAAATTGAATTTATAGTTTTGCTTTTAGCTTTAGGACCGATAATCGGAATTATTGTAACTATAATATCATTAAGAAAAATTTCGTTAAAAATTTAATTTGATATTTGTAATGCTTCAATAATTAGATTTGAATTATTAAGTTTGTATGCAACAAAACATTAATGGTTAAAGATTGTTTAAGAAAAATTTAATTCCCATAATTCTTTGCCTATTCTTATCAAGTAAGATATTCGCACAAATATTACCAACTTATCCTGAACGGGCTATTACAGACAGCAACTATACATTAATTACTCCGACACAAATTTCCGAGGGTGCAATTGACCCCAATGAGTATACAGTCGGGCCCGGTGATCAAATTTTTATTTCCATTAGCGGCGTTGAAGAAAAAAATGTTAATCTGATAATCAATCAGGAGGGTTATCTTTTTATCCCTAAAGTTGGTGTAGTTGATCTTAGGAATAAAACTTTGGCACAAGCAAAAATGTCAATCCAGAATTTGCTTGAGAAAAGTTTTAGGAACGTTGATTATTATATCGGCTTAAGTGATTTCCGAAAAATAAAAGTTTCATTTATCGGTGATGTAAAAAAACCTTCAACCTATGTTATCACATCAAACTCGCGTCTGCTTGATTTAATTAAAACATCTTCAGGATTAACCAGAACATCTGATATTAGAAATATTAAGATTTTATCTAAAGATGGTAAGGAATCTAAATACGATTTCCTAAGCTTTTTAAGGTTAGGCGATTATTCTCAAAATCCATTTTTAAAAGATGGCGACGTTATTAATGTTGATAGAATTAATAAAATGATAACCATTAATGGATCGGTTAAATATCCTGCTCATTATGAGTTTAAGGATGGCGAGAACATAAATGATTTATTAAAACTGGCTGGTGGTCTAGTATTTAATGCAAGAAAAGATTCGATTGAGATTATAAGATTTATGGAAGACGGTAAGACCCAGTTCAGTAAATATTATTCTTATGATTTTATTCAAAATAATTCTGTCCCGTTAAATTTTGGTGATCAGGTTATTATAAGAGAGCTACCGGAATATTACATATCGCAATACGTAACCATAAGTGGTAAAGTTCGTTATCCCGGATTGTTTAAAATCATTAAAGATAAAACAAAACTTTCTGAGATTATAAAAGAAGCCGGCGGATTTCTTGAAGATGCTTCACTTGCCGATGCAGTGCTAAATCGTGTTGATGTGGAAACTAAAACTGATCCGGAGTTTGAACGGATTAAATTAATTCCTCGTGCTGATATGACTGATGATGAATATGATTATTATAAATCACGAAGCAGGCAGCGCGCTGGTAGGGTGGTTGTAGATTTTGAAAAATTGTTTAAGGGAAATGATTTAGGGGAAGATATAATACTTCGAAGAGGAGATGAGATTTTTATTCCTGAAAAGAAAAATTATATAACGCTTATTGGTCAGGTTGTTAATCCAGGAAATATTATTTACCAGCCGGGATTAAAAGTTGATGATTATATAGAATTAGCTGGTGGTTTTAGCTGGCGGGCAAAAGAAAACGACGTGCGTGTTGTAAAAGCCAACACGGGTGAATGGATTGATGCAGATGATATTGATAAGTTAGAACCTGGTGATACAATTTGGATTTTAGAAAATCCACCGGGACCTAAATTCTGGGATGTATTTACAACTTCACTTTCAGTTTTAGGGCAGGTTGCCGCTGTTATAGCCGCAACTGTGGCTGTTATAGTTGCAACAAGGTAAAAAATGAGTTATCACGAAATCTTACATATTATTCTTATCAACATTAAAAGTATTTTGAAGATAACTGTTATCTCAACATTTATACTTTTTTTAATTTTACTTTTTATTTACCCGCATTCCTATAAAGCACAAGTGGTTGTTTTACCTCCCGAAAAAAGTTCCTCGATGAGCGGGCTTGGCAGTCTTTTATCTGGGAATGATTTTTCTGATTTATTACCTGGTGGAATATCAAATGCAAGTTCTCAACTTTATATCGAAATATTAAAAAGCCGCTCAGCATCTTTATATGTTTTGAAAAAATTGAATTTGCAAAATGAATTTGATAAAAAGAATATTTATAACGCAGCAAAAAAATTAAGTGATAATCTTGAAATAGATCTTACTAAAGAAGGGCTGATAAAATTATCGGTTGAGGTTAAGACAAATCCGGTGCCGCTGATTTTTGATAATGATAATGATAAGAAAAAATTATCTGCTGATTTGTCTAATACTTTTATCGAAGCATTAGATAAAATTAATCGTGAAAAGTTAGTCTCAAAATCACGCCGGGCAAGAATATTTATTGAAGAGCAGTTACAGCAAACTAAAATTAAACTTGATTCAGTTGAAAGTGCATTAACTGAATTCCAAAAAAAGCACAAAACAATTTCATTACCCGATCAGATTAAATCAGCGATTGAAACTGCGGCTAATCTTAAAACTGAAATTGCAAAAACTGAAGTTGAATTAGGATTGCTGAGATATAATGTAAACGAAAGTGATCGGGCATATATTTCTTTAAAGAAAAAACTTGAACAATTAAATGCACAATACGCAAAGATTGAATTGGGTAATGAAGATTATTTTGTTGCATTTAAAGATGTTCCGGAACTTGGCAGGGAATTATCTGTTTTGATGCGTGAGGTAAAAATCCAGAATGAAGTTTATATGTTATTGCAGCAGCAATATTATAAAGAAAAAATTCAGGAGAATAGAGATCTGCCAACAGTAGAAATCCTTGATGAAGCAGTTCCGCCAACTGTAAAAGCTGCTCCTCGCACAATCACTTCTACAATTGCCGGCGGAATATTTATTTTCTTACTCGTTTCTCTCGTATTTGTTTTTATGGATAGAAAGAAAAATAAAGCTTAAAGTTCTTTCGCACTTTTAATCTTTAATTAAAATTATAAATCCTATGAATTTTATTTCTTATTCAAAATTAAGTTTTATAAATGAGTAAGAAATTTTCATCAACAGTTGCTGGGGGGGCAATAATAATAACATTCTTCGGGCTGTTAGGGCGTGGACTTGGAATTATCAGAGAAGCAGTTTTTGCAAATTATTTCGGGTTATCCACAAATTTTGATCTTTATCTTATTGGTGCAGTACTACCGATTACAATCAATTCTATTATCCTTTACCTGGCACAAAATTTTTATATACCAAATTATAACAAAGCAAAAAGTGTTTCAGAACAAAAAGCTCAACGTTTTAGATCAGTGGCGTTTGTTGGATTTACTCTTTTAGGATTGATTACTGCACTGATACTTTTTTCTATTTCTGATCAAATCATAAAATTATATGTCCAGAATGTAAAGCTTAAAGATATTTTAATTGCGAAAAATGTATTTAATATCTTCATCATTACAATACCATTCAGTTTTTCAATTTCAATTCTTTCTGCAATTCTAAATGCTGATTTTGAATTTAAATTCCCATCATTTTCACAACTGTATCTTAATGTTGCGATTATTATTGTAGTTTTATTTTTTGCCGATTCAATCGGGATCTTCTCAATTGCCTGGGGTTATTTAATTGGAACGATTATCCAATTCACTTACCTTTATTACAAAACAAATCATGTCTCTAAAATCAGTTATAAGAAATTACAGTTAAGTGAGTTGACTTCATTTTTTAGTCTCTCTTTTTTGTTGATAATATTTATCGAATCAATTGGACAGATTTATTCACTTGCTGATAGATTTCTTTATTATCGTGTTGATAGCGGTGGAATTGCAGCGTTGAACTATGCATTTATAATTTTTTTAATACCCATTTCCATATTTTCTTTATCTCTTTCAACAGCAATTTTACCAAAGTTATCAGAAATGGCGATCGATAATTCCATAGAGGAGAAATCGGAAAATATAAAACACTACTTCGGCGTAAATTTATTTTTAATTGTTCCTATAACTTTGATACTTCTATTGCAAGGAGATTTTATTATTAAGATATTATTCGAACGAGGGCAGTTCAGTCCCGGCGATTCTAATATAACTTTTAGTGCTATGCGATTCTATGCAGTCAGTTTGATTTTTTATTCCTCATACGCAGGTATTAACAAACTTGCTTACAGCTCAGGTTTGATTAAAGAATTGTTTGTGGTTGCTGTATTTACCAGTGTTATTAAAATTGGACTTAATTTTATACTTGTTGATCCCATGAAACAAAATGGACTTGCACTTAGTTCTTCAGTTAGCTTTTTATTCTTATTTCTCGGGACGTATTTTATTAGTTTGAGGAATAAACTTATAGTAAGCAAAGGAGGTTTCACTAAACAATTGGTTATCAATTTAACAAATGGAATTTTTAGTTATCTGATAAGCATTATATTGTTAAATAATTTATTTCATAAAAGTAATCTGCTTGAAATATTTCAAATTATTTTATTCATTCTAATTTTTCTAAGCATTGCAAAATTAACCGATCAATATTATCTGAATGTTTATATAGAGACCTTTAAGAAAATTATTAATATAAAAACATCATTGAAAAGATCTTAAATTGGAATTTAAACCAATACTTTCTAAGTCAATTTTATTAGACAAATCAATTCAGTTCATTCTAAATTCATTTGGTAAAATTTTTCGGGTAATCTATTCAAAAAGTCATGTAGATAACGGAAGAATAGCAATTATCTCTTTGCATAAAATTGGTGATTCAGTTTTTACAATTCCTGCGGTAAAAGCAATTATAGATTCTTATGGTCCTGAAAAAATATTTTTAATCGTTTACACAGAAACAAAAATTATTTTTAAAGATTTAGTCCGGGAACAAAATATTATTACTCTGGATAAAAAAGAATTCCTATTTCAAAATAGAATCGCAACAAGAAAAGCCAGAAAAACTATAGACGGTATTAATCCCGAAATATTGATTGACCTGACCGGATCAATAACTTCTGCTTCGTTGATCTTTAAATCAAAAGCAAATAAAATTATCGGGATGAATGAAAAATATTTTAAAAGTATCTATTCCGATTTTACCGAAATAAGAAAAAGACCTCATTTGATCGAAAGATATTGTGATGCCGCTGAATTATTTCTAAATAAAAAAATTGATAGAAATTCTTTTGTATATCCAATCGATTATCAAAAAGATGGGACGATTCTCATTCATCCATTTGCCGGCTGGGCTGCTAAAGAATGGGGATTAAAAAGATATATTTCCTTAAACGAAAGATTATCAAAAAATTATAATACATCCTTAATTTGCCAGAAAGGTGAAATAAATAATGAGATAATCGATTATTTAAAAAAGAGTAATATTAAACTGATTCAGACTAATTCACTTGAAGAACTGATCTTTGAGATTAAAAAATGTTCACTGTTTATCGGAAACGATTCCGGCCCACTTTATTTAGCAAATTATTTTGGTAAACCCACGTTTACAATTTATGGTCCAACAAATCCTGATTATTCAAAACCATTTGGTAATTTTCATCAGCAAATTAATAAAACTTTAATATGTTCGCCTGTTGAAAATCAGTATTGCGAATTGGATGCAGGAAGGAATTGTCCATCGAATGAGTGTATGTTCTTGTTAAATGCAGATTTTGTAACTGGAAAAATACTGGAGTTTATTTCTGTCCTAAATATATCTAACAAAAAATATCTTGTAGAAAGCACCGTAAAAAATTGAGAGAAAAAATAAAAGAGATTACACCCAAACCAATTTGGTTACTTTTATCTAAACTTAAAACAAATTATTTGGCTTATCATTATTTAAGAGGTAAAAGACCATTAGTAAAGGGGGAAACCAGTAAAGCACACGATAGAAGAATGCGTGAAGGATTTTTTACTAAGTATTGTGTTGGTAAAGGTCTTGATATTGGATTTGGTGGCGATTTGATTTTACCGGATGCACAAGGATGGGATTTTGAACATGGGGATGCACAGTATTTAAAAGGATTAAAAGATGAGTCATTTGATTATGTTTATTCATCGCATACATTAGAGCACGTATTTGATGTTGAAACTACTTTGAAGAATTGGTACAGAGTATTAAAACCGAATGGTTATCTGATACTGTATATTCCGCATAGAGATTTATACGAAAAGAAAAGAGAACTTCCGTCAAGATTTAATCCAACACACCAAAGATTCTTTTTGATTGATAAAGATGCTCAACCAGATACAGTTGGTATCGTACCGTTGATAAATCGTACTTTAAATAATTTCACTCTGATTTATGCTAAAGAATGCAATGAGGGTCATACAATTACCGATCCACTATTGCACAGCGATGGTGAATATTCGATTGAAGTTGTAATTAAAAAAAATAAAGTTTAGTAAAATGTCATTTGATCTCTCAAATAAAAATTATCTTTTACTGATCTCTTTTCCGGTTCTGATTACTTTGCTTTTATTAGAGCAATTATTTTTACTGATACCAATATTGATAATCATTTTCTTTGCTTACAATAAACCAAAACCATACTTAATAATTTTATCATTTGTTGCTCTGATAACTTTAACCAGTGGATTGGGAGAAGGGCAGCGACTAATTGTTCAGGTTGCAGCTATTGCTTCTTTATTACTGTTTTTTATTTACAATTTTGGTCTGGACTTTTCGAAATATCCAAAAGTGCCGGTTCAGATTCTATACTTAATATCATTTATAATTTTCACTATTGTTTTCTCTTTATTGTTTACAGATTATTTGTCATTAGGTATAGCTCAGTTAATACGGAGTTTAATATTCTTTTTTATCGTCTATTTATATTATTCACTGCTTACAGATTATTCTGATATAAAATATTTTTTGTATGCTTTGTTTATCGGAGCTTTGTTTTATTTTGTAATTATTTTTTATGAAGTAGTTAAAGCTGATTTTAATATAATCTATTTAAATCAAAGTCTTATTTTAGAAGAAGGAAATTCCTTCATTCATCGAAATGCAATTGGTGGTTTTTTTTCAATAGGAATTTCAATAGGTATAGCATTTCTGGTCTCACCAAACCATAACCGCTTTCCAAAGAGATATATTTATCTTTTTGTTTTTCTTTTACTATCAGGATTAATATTAACAAACTCAAGAGCAGCAATATTATCCATTCTATTTAGTGTTGTTTATATCTTATTCAAAGAAAATAAAAAATCTCTTTTATATTTAGCTGTTTCAATTCTTATCCTGCTTCCACTGTTATGGATTAATCCTTTTGCCGAAACAATCGATTTGTATTTTAGATTGGAACGAGTTACTACTGGACGTGATTTTATTCTTGAAACAGTTGCTAATATACTATCTAAAAATCCATTAACAGGAATTGGACCTGCCGCCACCAAATTTGAGTTCTATAATAATATACCATATTTGATTGGAAGTCCGCAGGAATTATTTCTAAGGAAGGTTGTAAATCAAATTGAATTTGGCCAGGCGCACAATTTTTATCTTTTTTTATATACTGACTTGGGCATATTGGGTCTTATTACTTCAATTCTGATTCCATTTTCTTTTTTAAAGATCGGTAATCGTTTGATGATAGAAACGAAACAAAATGATAATTCAATTTATCCTTTAGTATTAGGAATTCAGGGTGCAGGGATTGCATTATTCATAAGAGGTTTATTTGAATGGGCAGGAATTTTTAGTTATGGAACAATTACTTATGATCTTCCGTTTTGGTGGATATTCTCGCTGTTAATTTTTTTATATCAAAAAATTATTATTGAGAAACAAAAGTTATTATGAGAATTTTAATTCTATCTGATTCAGATTCGCCGCATACGATAAAATGGGTTAAATCGCTTACAGAACAAAATATAGAAATTGGAATATTTTCAATTCATAAAGCTGATGTTAATCTTTATCAAGGTATGAAGAACTTAAAGATTTATGATTTGGGATTAGATAGAAAAATTCAAGATAAAGGAGAAAAAAATTTAACTAAAATTATCTACTTAAAAGGTATAAGGGAATTAAAAAAAACTATTTCTGAATTTAAACCAGACATTTTACATTCACATTATGCTTCCAGTTATGGACTTTTGGGTTCACTGGTAAATTTTCATCCATATATTATCTCTGCCTGGGGATCGGATGTTTTTAAATTTCCAAATTATTCATTGATACATAAATATATTTTAAAGTATAATTTTTATAGAGCAGACCAAATTTTGTGCACAAGTTATGCTTTGAGAAAAGAAATAAATAAATACACAAAGAAAAATATTGCATTAACTCCTTTTGGTGTTGATACTAATAAGTTCAAACCATCTACTGCAGAAATCAATAAGGATAATAAACCGATTGTAATAGGAACGATTAAAACTTTGGAAGAAAATTATGGGATTGAATATCTGATACGTGGATTTAAAATATTAGAAAATCAAACACCCGATCTGCCATTAAAATTATTAATCGTGGGTAAAGGCACACAAGAATTATTTTTAAAGAATCTGGTCAAAAAATTAAATATCCAAAGCGAAGTCGAATTTACTGGATATATTAATCCCGACTTAATTCCAAAATATCATAACATGCTTGATATCGCTGTATTTCCCTCAATGGAAGAAAGTTTTGGCGTTTCTGTTTTAGAAGCAAGTGCATGTGGCAAACCTGTGATAGTTAGCAATGTGGGTGGATTACCAGAGGTTGTTGAGGACGGTAAAACTGGATTTATTGTCGAGAAGGAAAACCCTGATGCAATTGCTTTAGCATTGGGAAAATTTATTGCTAATCCTGAATTAAGAAATGAGTTCGGTAAAAATGGTAGAAATAAAGTCATTAAAGAATTTAATTGGGATGATTCCGTTAAAAATATGGTTTCAATTTATAACCAGATTTTAACTAATAATCGATAAAGATTGCTACCGGTAAACATAAAAATTTTATGAAAAAAATTTCCTTTATTATCCCTTGCAGAAATGAAAGTAAATATATTGAAGAAACAATTTCTTCCGTTCTTAATCAAAAAGATTTAGGCCCAGAATCCGAAATAATTATTGTTGATGGTTCAAGTGAAGATGGAACCAGAGAAATTCTTTCTGATTTGGAAAAACGAGATCCCAGAATAATTGTAATTGATAATGAAAAAAAGATTACACCCGTTGCACTAAACCTTGGAGTAAAAAAAGCAAGTGGTGACTATATTTTTATTCTTGGGGCACATGCAAAAATAGCGGATGACTATGTAGCAAACTGTTTACAAATCTTTGAAAGACATAATGATGTTTCCTGTGCTGGTGGTCCGATTCTTAGTGAAAGTAGTTCAGGGTTGGGAAAAGCAATTGCTATTGCTATGTCAAGTCCAATAGGTGTTGGAAATGCAAAACACAGATTCCCTGATTATGAAGGATACGCAGAAATGGCCTGTTTTCCGGTTTTTAAAAAAGAAGTTTTTGATCAGATTGGATATTTTGATGAGGAGCTTGTAAGAAATCAGGATGACGATTTTTGTTTTAGATTAAGATTAAACGGAGGGAAAGTTTACATATCGCCAAAAGCAAAAAGTTTTTATTATGTGCGTGATAGCTTTAGAAAATTGTTCAGTCAGTACTTTCAATATGGATTATGGCGTGTTGCATTACTAAAAAAACATAAATTACCTATCGCATTAAGACAACAAATACCATTTCTATTTTTCAGTTTTGTTCTGATTTTTTTTCTTGTTGGAATTTATTTTAATAAAATATTTGTTTCTTTATCACTTCCAGCAATATATCTGTTCACTTTAGTTTTGTACACATTAAAAGTTCTCATTTCTAAAAAACAACTTTATGCACTTTGGTTACCAATAGTTATTTTCACTTTACATTTTTCATACGGCTTAGGTTTTGCTGTTGGGATTATTAAACATCTATCCTTAAAAAAATCAAATAAAAATTAATGAACCAGGAAGAAAACGAAATAAAAATACGCTATGAGAAGCGAAAAAATATTTCTTCGGATAGATATTCAATTCTAAATCCAGCAAGCATTCTTATCGAACAAGAAAAAGAAAGAGCTCTGATAAAATGGATAAAAGAAAATAATATAGAACCACTCGAGAATAAAAAATTGTTGGAGATTGGCTGTGGGGGCGGATATAATCTTTTGAAATTCGTTCGATTAGGATTTAAGCCACAAAATATTTTTGCAAATGATTTAATTAGTGAAAGGTTGCAATCAGCTAGAGAGTTATTACCTTCAAAAGTCCATTTTTATGAAGGTAGTGCGATGGATCTTAGTTTTAAGGAAAATGAATTTGATATTGTTTTTCAATCAATGGTATTCAGTTCTATTCTGGATTCAAATTATAAAATTAAACTTGCTGAAAAAATGTGGCAATGGGTAAAACCTGGTGGTGGAATTCTGTGGTATGATTTTATTTATAACAACCCGTCCAATAAAGATGTAAAAGGTGTATCAATCGCCGAGGTTAAAAAATTGTTTAAAGTAAAAAAACTTTATTATAAAAAACTAACTCTGGCTCCACCAGTTGCAAGAATTGTAACAAAGGTTCATCCATTTCTCTACTATTTTTTTAATTCCACCTATTTATTAAGAACTCATTTATTGATTTGGATACAAAAGTAAGCAATTAGTTATTTGCAAAAGTGCTGCTTTTATAGTTATTTTTTCAAATAAAATCGAAATTATGAATAAGGATTTTCTTCTATTTCACAAACCATTTATCGCTGAAGACGAAATCGATGAGATGGTGGATACTTTGCGCTCCGGCTGGCTTAGTATGGGACCTAAAACTATCAAGTTTGAAGAAGGTTTCAACAAGTTTATCGGTGCTAAGAGGTCTGTTGCTGTAAGTTCCTGGACTGCGGCGGGGCATCTTTCACCCGAAGCATTTGTAATTAAAAGAGGGGATGAATTTTTTTTCCCCAAAATGCTTTTTCCCGCCACGGCTGAAATTGTTTGTTACTTTGGTGCAAAACCGGTTATCGTTGATGTAGAAGAAGACACACTTAACATTTCATTAAAGGAAATTGAAAAAGCCATCACACCTAAAACTAAAGCAATTATTCCTGTTCATTATGGTGGGCAGCCCTGTGATATGGATGAGATTAACGAACTTGCCCGTGCCCATAACTTAAAAGTTTTAGAAGATGCAGCGCATGCTTTGCCTGCTACATACAAGGGAAATAAGATAGGAACTATTTCTGATGTTACCTGTTTTAGTTTTTATGCTACCAAAACTCTCTCTACCGGTGAAGGCGGAATGATTTGCACCAACGATGAAGAAATAGCTGAACGATGTGCTATTATGCGAATGCACGGGATAAACAGAAATGCCTGGAAGCGTTACAGCGAATCCGGCTCCTGGTATTATGAAGTTGTTGCACCGGGTTACAAATATAACTTTACGGATTTACAGGCGTCATTGGGTATTCCACAGCTAAAAAAAGTTGATGCAATGTGGGATGCAAGAAAAAGAATTGCTGCAAAATATATTCAAGAACTTAAGGATGTAGATACAATTACATTGCATACAGTTAAAACTGATCGTGAATCATCCTGGCATCTATTTCCAATACGTTTGAATTTAGAGATGTTATCAAAAAATCGTGCTCAAATAATTGACGAGCTTAAAGCGCGTAATATCGGAGTTGGCGTTCATTTTATGCCGGTTCATCAACACCTTTACTACACCGAAACCTTTAAATTAGAAGATAAAAACTACCCGGTTGCCTCTGCAGTTTTTCCACGGTTGATATCACTTCCAATTTATCCCGGTATGAGTGATGAAAGTGTTTATAAAGTAGTTAGTGTTCTAAAAGATATTCTTACAAAATTCAAAAGATAGCTTTTCCTTTTATGGGAAGACAGGGAAGTTTCATTAAACGGCTCACGGATATTCTCATCAGTATTATTTTACTCATCTTTACATTTCCAATATTAATTTTAGCCGCCATTGCAATTAAAATTGATTCTAAAGGTCCTGTTTTTTTCTTGCACGAACGTACAGGATTAAATGGCAAAACCTTTAAGATGATTAAGTTTAGAGGAATGGTTGATAATGCTTTAGCAGTTGGTCCTGAACTGACTCAAGTAAATGATCCCAGAGTTACACGTGTTGGAAAGATTCTTAGAAGAACCAGTATTGATGAAATTCCACAAGTGATTAATGTTTTGAAAGGTGAGATGAGTATTATTGGACCCAGACCTGAGATAACAAGTATCACTTCCAAATATTCAGATTATCAAAAAAAAGTTTTTGAGTTTAAACCGGGAATTACCGGAATTTCTCAAATCAATGGCAGACAAATGCTAACTCCCGAACAGCGGACTGAAATGGAAATAAATTATTATCATAATGAAAATTTTTTATTTGATCTAAAAATTTTGTTTAAAACTTTTTTTGTGGTTATAAGCAACGAAGGAAATATTTAAAGTAGTTTTTATTGATAAAAACAGATTAGAAAAATAATCTGTTGTTTATTTTTCCCTTGCTTGGCTTTCAATCAAAACATAACTTCACAACCAATTATCGAACAGATATTATCTGAAATACCTATGAAAAAAATATACCTGAATATTCTTAAAGTATTTTTCCTATCACTATTTATTATTGGTTATTCCTTTCCACAGGATTATAAGATATTAGAATCTGACGATGATCATATAACCTTAGAATTTAATTTTGCAAATCATTTTAGTGTGATTGATACTTTAATAGATGGGATTAAATTTTCATTTATAAAAGATTCGGAATTTCCGCTTCAAGAACCCGGCAAACCATTACTACCAGCACGATTTTATAATATTGGCTTACCTTATAATTCAAATGCTAAAATAGTAATATTAGAATCCGAGAGAGAAGTAAAAAAAGATAAATTTATAATTTCAACTCCTGATTCAGCAAATCAACCAGTTAATAAATTAAACTATGATGAAGAAGTTTACGGCGTCAATATATTTTATCCTGTTGAATCAGCATTAATAAATTCTCAAAGTATTTATAGGTTTATAAAAACTGCTTCAATTCAGATATCACCTTTTCAATTCAATCCAGTTGAAAGAACTTTAATTTTTAATAAAAGTTTAAAAGTTAAGATTGATTATCAAAAAGATCTTTTACTTAAAGCTAATATTATTTCTTCCGATGATAAGTTAACAAAAGAATTTATCCGGACTAATCTGATAAATAGTAATCAGGCAATAAATTTTACGGGAAGTATTCAGAAGTCTTTGAGTAAAATTCAAGGAGAGTACTGGTATAATCCAAATAAAAACTATTATAAAATTTATCTTGCAAAGGAAGGCGTTTACCGTCTGACTTATAATTTTTTAAGTTTAGCCGGTGTGCCAATGCAGAATCTTTACTTAAGTAAAATTCAAATATTCAATAATGGAATTGAGATACCTCTTTACATTCACGATACGAATAATAATAACCTATTTGATAATGATGATTACTGTGAGTTTGTAGGTCTGCCTCCCAGTCCTTCTCCAAATAGCTATTTGAATATTTACAACACAAAAAATATCTATTGGTTTAGCTATGAAGCAGATTCCACAGGGAAACGATATAATTCAGTAAATGGATTTCCAACCACATGGACTAATTCTTACAGCGCCACTCCGTTTACAATACATTATGAAGAAGATAAAATATTTGAAAGATTAGGTCACGCGCCTGATGACAAAAGAGATTACTGGTTTTGGGGTAAAACATCCGGTTTGAACGGAGAATTATTGAATGCATTTGCCGCTGAATTTCCTTCTCCGAAAAATCTTTCAAGTTCTGCAACTAGTTTAAAGATAAGAGTTAATCTGCAAGGAATGACTACCGAGACTTGCTTAACTCCAGATCATCGGATAAAATTTGCACTAACATCGCAACCGATTGGCGAATTTACTTTTGATGGACCTAACACTGCAACTTTTGAAACTACAGTAAACTTTTCACAGGTAGGAATATTTCCAACCAATAATATGCAAGTAAATGCTTATGGTGATATTCCTGTTAATCCTTGCAGTCCAAGTTCTTCAAAGTATGATGAGGTAAGAGTAAACTGGTTTGAAATTGAATATTTAAGAGATCACAGAGCAGATGCAAATAATTTCTTTTTTGAAGCTCCTTCAGATGCAAATGGAATTACCCGATTTGGTGTATTTAATTGGTTAAGAGATAATATGAGGATATTAATTCCTGGTAAATCAAGTGTTATAACTAATCCGCAGATAACCAATGATATTTATAAAATGGTTTTGTTTGTTGATAATGTTAGCGAAAAACAAAAATATTATTGCGTTGCTGAAGACTATTCGGTTTTACCGGATTCAATTCGCAAAACTGAAAATTCAAATTTACGAAGCACGACTAATGGAGCAGACTTAATCATTATCTCGCATCCAAATTTTTTAAGTGCCGCTGAAAGATTAAAAAATTATAGGTTAACAAATTTCCCGGATACACTAGTATCAAATCCACGAGTTGAGATTGTAAATATCAATGATATCTATAACGAATTTTCTTATGGATTGCTTAATCCATATGCAATAAAAGATTTTGTTAGCTATGCTTTTAATAATTGGCAAACCCCCGCACCTGCTTACGTTGTACTTTTAGGTGATATGAGTTATGATTACAGATCATTGATACCAGGAAGCAGACCTGATTTTATTCCTTCAATACCATATCACGCTCGGGTTTACGGACAAGCCGCAAGCGATAATTCTTTTGTTGCTGTTGCCGGAGATGATTTTAAACCTGATTTAGCAATTGGAAGACTATCTTGTGAAACTTTAGATGAAGCGAATATTCTTGTGGATAAAATCATTAATTATCCAAACGACAACGGAAAGAAGTGGAAGCAAAATGTAATGTTAATTTCATCCGGTGCTGATGAAGCAGATGAAAACTTACTTGGATTTAATGAATCAAATTTTGTGTTAGATAGAAATTATCTTATTCCCAATGGCATATCATCCAATAAAATATTCCGTTATCCAAATCCACTTTATCCCGATCAGTTTCAGTACAAAGGTGAAGGTCCCGAAATTAGAGCAGGATTTAATGAAGGTGCAGTTATAGCCAATTATTATGGACACGGCGGTGGTTATCAATGGGATCTTGTCTTTAATAATGATGATATTTATCAGTTGAATAATCAGGGGCGCCTACCGTTTATAAGCAGCGTTACATGCTATACCGCGCATTTTGATAATCAGGATGTTTTTGGAGAGCAGTTTAATAAAGTTCCTGGAAAGGGCAGTATTGCATTTTTTGGAAGTTCAGGTTTAACATTCTGGACAATAGGAAAATATTTTAATGAAATAATGTTCGGACAAATTTTTAATAGTAAAAAAAGAATAATTGGCAAAGCGATACAAAGTGCAAAAAATATTTTGCCTGAGGGAGGATATTATTCAGATCAGCTATCATTACTAACTTTGCTTGGAGATCCTTTATTGGAACTTGCCATTCCATCAAAGCCGGATTTTAATATTACTTCGGATGATATTAAAATTAGTCCTTTAACACCTGTTATAAATGATACAGTTACTATCAACGTAACAATTAATAATTATGGCGTGGTTTTCCCCGGAGATACCTTATCGGTACAGCTTCAAATTAGTTCGAATGATACTTCTTTCTTTTTACCTGTAAAAAAGCTTCCGAGTTTTGGAGAAATTAGTAATGCTTCGTTTAAATGGATCCCTAAAAAAGGGGAGCAGTATAATATTACACTAAAGCTAAATGAGATTAATATAATTCCGGAAATGGATCATTCAGATAATCAAGCATCGGTTTCTGTTACTGTTTATGATATTAGTTCACCAAATATTATAATGCCATTAAACGGTGATGTAATATCAAATCCCACAATAAAATTTTTGTTTGCTGATAATGGATACTATATAAACAGAGAACTAAAATATCTTATAGAGATAGATACAAGCATTACGTTTAAAAATCCAGTTATTAAATCCTCAGATATAGCTCCTCAAAATGGATTACTGAATTGGGATTCACCACAATTAAATTCAGGGGTTTACTTTTGGCGCACACGAATACTTTCAAATACAGATTCCAGTAACTGGAGTGATAAGTTTGCAATAAGAGTTGACCAAGCTAATTCCCTAAAAGGTTATGTAGTATCAAATAATCAATTAAATTTATTTAATACTGAAAATGTTTTGTATTCTAATTCCAATAACAGCTTATTTCTAAATACTAATTTATTACCACCAAGACCATCCAACAATAAATTTTTAGAAGATATAAGATTTTCACTTCCTCCAGATATTTCTAATTTATCAGCCATTACAAATGACGGCACATATATTTACATTGGACAAATGGCTTTTTACTCCGGTCCAAGTAAAATATATAAATTAGGCACAGGATATAACGGTACGGTAAAAGGAGCTTTGTATGGCTCTGTTCCTAATATTATTGTTCCGATATGGCATACGATGTTTTATTATAAGGGATTTCTTTATGTCGCAACAGGCAAAGCCCATAGCTTACTGAAAATAAATCCAACAACCGGAGATACTATAAGTGTTTCTATATCTTCTGGATTATTAAATTCTGTTGATACTCAAGTACACGATGGTGCGTTTTATTTAGCAACAGATGGAAGATATGTTTATAATGTTGCATATTTAACTTCTGATGGAACGAACAAATACACAATTAGAATTTTCGATCCTGAAAACAACTGGCAGTTGGTTAAAGATTTAGTACCAACCGACAGAAGCTATCCTAACTTTTGCGGATTTTTTATCGCGGATGGATACTTTTATCCTTATGAAAATTATCAGGAAGGATATTTGAGACGCATTAACTTAGAAACGGGATTTTATGAAGAGGAATGGATAAGTTTTATACCCTTTCAGGGTTATTATGCCTGGACATATGATAACGTTAATGATTTTGTTTATGCTTCAGTTTTTAGTTCCGGGCGATCTCCTAAGATTTCAAAATTTGCCGGTAAGTACAGAAATGCTTTTGGAACAATAACCACAACCTCCATTGGTCCAGCTTCTAAATGGAATTCTATTGATTATGTTATGGATACTAACGGCTCTGCAGGTAAATATTCAGCAACTCTGCAAGGATTAAATAAAATTACTCGCCAATGGGATACTTTGGTTACATCTTTGCCGGCACAATTCATTCCATCAGTTAATCCGGATATTTATAAATTTTTAAGACTTTCCTTCAGTTTAGTTGATTCAAGTTTCGGATTATCGGAACCGATGCAGTTGAAGAGTGTTCATGTTGATTATGTTCCGCCACCGGAGATTATGATTACTAAAGATAATATTAAGTTTGTACCGGATTCAGTTTTGCAGGGCTATGATGTTATAGTTAACTCTGGAATTCAAAATGTTACGCAGATACCGGCTGATAGTGTTAAACTTGATTATTATTTAAGACCAATTGATTTTTCATCAAATGAAACATTACTTAAATCCAGAATATTAAATCTTGGCGCAAACTCTCAATTAACATTTACTGACACTCTTAAGACTACACGTCTGCTATTCAATAATGCTGTAAAATTAGTTGCAACTTATCCTAAATCGGATATGTTTAATTTTAATAATACATATCAGAATTCATTTTATGTAAAACGTGATTCAATCCGCCCGGTATTTAACATTACATTTGATGGTAAAGAAATTATTAATGATGATATAATTTCATCTCAACCAAACATTCAAATAATTCTTGAAGATAATAGTCCATTACCACTTAGTCCTTCATTTATAAGCATAACACATTTATTTAACAATGTTCAGGAGGTTATTAAAATACCATCGGAGAGCGCAACATTTGAATATACTCCTTTCCCAAACTCGAAAGCAATTGTAACCTGGAAACCGATTTTTGCAGATGGCAACCACACATTAATAGTTACTGCAAAAGATTCCTCAAACAATTATTTTGATTCAAAATCTTACAACATAAATTTTAATGTTTACAGTAATCCTGATTTAAGAGATGTTTATAATTATCCTAATCCATTTGCGGACAACACATATTTTACTTTTGAAATAAGAGGAGTTGCGCCACCTGAAGAATTTAAAATAAAAATATTTACCATAGCCGGAAGATTGATTAAAGAATTTAATATCCCTCAATCTGATTTAAGAATTGGCTTTAATAAAATTCTCTGGGATGGACGCGATCAGGATGGAGATATAATTGCAAATGGTTTATATTTCTATAAAATTATCTCAAAACAGAACAACGAAGTTAGAACTATCACTCAAAAATTAGCCAAGGTTAAATAATTACCTTATTATTAGCTGTTTTATAACAAACATATTGGCAGAGAAATTGGTTATAAAACTGTTAATCTAATTTACTCTCTATAAAATAAAACATCGGAGTAGTGTAATGTGTGGAATAGTTGGATATATCGGCAATAAAAATTGCGTACCAATTTTAATAAATGGTTTAAAACGATTGGAATATAGAGGTTATGATTCTGCCGGCATTGGAATATTAACCAAGGAAAATGCTTTTATTATAAAACAAAAAGGAAAAGTTTCTGTGCTTGAAGAAAAGATTGAAGAACTTAATCTTTATTCAAATATTGGTATTGGACACACAAGATGGGCGACCCACGGAATACCAAACGAAATGAACGCGCATCCTCATTCTAATAACGATGGGACACTTTTTTTAATTCATAATGGAATTATTGAAAATTATCAGGTACTTAAAAAAGGATTAATAAGTTTTGGATATAAATTTAAAAGCGATACCGACTCTGAAGTTATTGTTCATCTGATTGATAATTTTTTGAAGGAAGGTTTTGATCTTACAAAATCTGTTCAACTGGCATTGCACGAGGTTGAAGGCACTTACGGTTTAGCAATAGTTTACAGTAAAGAGCCGGATAAAATTATTGCAGCAAGAAAAGGATCTCCGTTAGTTGTTGGGATTGGTGATGGTGAAAACTTTCTGGCATCAGATGTTTCTGCAATTCTCTCATACACAAAACAGGTAGTTTATTTGGAGGATGGTGAAATTGGTATACTTAAAAAAGATTCATTCCAGGCAAAAACTATCTATGATAAAGAGATAGAAAAAGAAGTGCACGAAATTACTATGACACTTGATGAGATTGATCGTGGCGGATATCCGCATTTTATGCTTAAAGAAATTATGGAACAACCCGAGACTGTTAGAAATTCTTTACGTGGAAGAATTATTGATGAAGATGGCACCTCAATTTTAGGTGGATTAGTTGATGTTGTTGATAAGTTGGTGGATGCAAAAAGAATTATCATCACTGCCTGCGGAACATCGTGGCACGCTGGCCTTGTGGGTGAATATATGTTTGAGCAATTCTGCAGAATTCCTACTGAAGTTGAATATGCCTCAGAGTTCAGATATCGAAATCCTATAATTGAAAAAGATGATGCAATATTTTTTATTTCTCAAAGCGGGGAAACTGCTGATACGCTTGCAGCTATGCGCGAAGCAAAAATGAGGGGAGCTTTGGTTTTAGGAATTTGTAATGCTGTCGGCAGTTCCATAGCAAGAGAAACTAATGCCGGAGTCTATACACACGCAGGACCGGAAATTGGTGTTGCCTCCACAAAAGCATTTACATCACAACTAACTGTACTTGCACTTATTACTTTGCTGATCGCAAGAAGAAAAAATCTAAGTAGAGTTGATGGGAAGTCTATTGCAGATGAATTAAAATCTATTCCGGAAAAAATTGAACGTATCTTAAAACTAAATGATGAGATTGAAAAGATAGCTGAAGAGTTCAAAGATTCCACCAATTTTCTTTACCTCGGACGTGGTTATAATTTTCCTGTTGCTTTAGAAGGAGCACTAAAACTTAAAGAAATATCATACATTCATGCTGAAGGATATCCGGCCGCCGAAATGAAACACGGACCGATAGCATTGATTGATGAAAATATGCCTGTAGTATTTATAGCCCCAAAAGATTCGACTTACGAAAAAATAATAAGCAACATTCAGGAAGTTAAAGCAAGAGGCGGCAGAACAATTGCAATAGCAAATGAAGATGATAATGAGATAGATAAATTAGTTGACCATACAATAAAAGTTCCGCAGACAATCAGAATGCTAATGCCGATACTGACCGTAATTCCATTGCAATTGCTTGCTTACCATATTGCGGTTAAAAAAGGATTGAATGTGGATCAACCCAGGAATTTGGCAAAGAGTGTAACAGTTGAGTAGCAAAATTTATTTTTAGTTAGTCTTTGTGATTTTAGAGAAAATCCATATTTTTACGCACCAAATTTTGAAGGGCAGGTAGCTCAGTCGGTAGAGCAAAGGACTGAAAATCCTTGTGTCGGCGGTTCAATTCCGTCCCTGCCCACATTAAGGAATGTAACCGAACATTCCTTTTTTATTTTAAATTTTGATAATACATTAGACAGGAATTTAACCGATGCACTAAAATGCAAAAAGGTTAAATGGAGTTTATCCCGCAAGGCGGGATCTCTGCCCACATCCTTTGACCCGCTAACCGAAGCGGGTTTTTTTATTTCTATTGCTTTAAGAAAATCCTTGTGCAAAGTTCTTTAGAATAATCCGGATGATGAATTAAAAATAATCCCTTTCCTATACTTCAACTGCTAACCACAGAGTAGTTTTTTGTTGGTAGTTCCATCAATTGGTAAAGCTGATGCAAAAAAGGTGTAAAAAATATTTCTTACTGCAGAAACTTATTAAAATTTTGGAGGTCAATTTCTAAAACCTCCAAATTTTATACTAATTATTTGATTGATAAAACTATTTACTTACAACATCACTTTTTAAACTTTCGATTGAAAGTGCTGAGCAAATATCTTTGACAGATTGATTATTTGTCTTTTTAGCAACATCATAAATTGCTCTATCACCTTTATCAGAATGTAAACCATCAAGCGCTATTGCAGATAATATTCTTACCTGTGTGTCACCTTTCTCATTTTTAATGAGTGCAATTAAAGGATCGAGCAAAGAACTGAATTCATGCTTTGGAAAAATTTGTTCCAGCTCCCGTAAAGTTTGAACACTGGAGGAAACGATCCCAACATTTTTACTCTCAAAAGATTTCACAAGCATTGCTTCGGTTTGCTTTAAGTGTGATTCAATATATTTTGAATGGTGCTGTTTCTCAAAACGTGTAGATTGATCCTGAGCATTAACAGTTATTAATAACTGAATTGATAGGATGACGACAAACAACAAATAGTGTTTCATAATTTTTTCCCTTTAAATTTTTTGGATTGATAATGGATCAGGTTTTTAAAATTATTTTATGTTACCTGAATTTTAAAACGAATGAGAAAGCCCGATGGGAATAAAAATATTTTCCTAGGTTGCTCCTTTTTTCTAATTATATTGGAAATTAAATCTTTATGAGTACAATCTAATCTTCATTTATTAAGAATTGATTAAAATCAGATTAACAATTTGCGTCATTTAGTGCAGTAATTTTTATCCTAATTTCATTTAACGACGATACTTAACTAATAAGTTTTGGTACTTGATTTTTTTCCTATAGTCCTTTTAAGGATAATTAATATGAATTGATTTGAAACTTTAGACAGAGTATAAATTTCTTTAGCTATTTAATTATATTTCCATAGTAATTTTCAATCGGGATAATTATGAACTTAAAACTTTATCTACCAACATTTATGATTGCTATCACTCTATTAACTGAATCAGCCACATTTCCCCAAATTAACAACTTACAAAACATTCGTCCGATTAGAGACAGCATTGGCTTTTGCTGGAACGCAGACGAGATGAATCATTTTATTAATTATTTGTCCGAAACTAATCCAGATGTAAAACCAATACCACAAAAACTTGTAGCAGCAATTTCAGTCCATGATGATTACCTTTATGCAGGGAATGTCTACTATCCACTGTATCAAAACATAAAAACAAAAGAGGTTGTTATTTTTGGTGTAACACACGGGACCGTTAGGAAAGAGCTTGGACCGCAATCCAATGTTTTGATTCTTGATAATTATACTAAATGGCAGGGACCGTATGGTGATGTTGAAATTTCACCATTAAGAGAAATTATAAAATCGAAACTTCTGCAAAATGATTTTATTGTAAGTAATAAAGCTCACAGCATAGAGCATTCAATTGAAGCGCTGATTCCTTTTTTGCAATATTACAATCGTGATATAAAAATCACTCCGATTATGGTTACACAAATGCCAATGGAACGGATGGAAGATTTATCAAATCGTTTATCTGAAATAATAATTGAATATGCAAAATCAAAAAACCTGAAATTAGGGGAGGATATTTTCTTTCTGATTTCAAACGATGCAAATCATTATGGTGAAGATTTTAGTAATGCGCCTTATGGAATGGATGCAAAAGCACATAAGCTTGCAACAGAAAATGATCAGAGAATTATTAAGCAGGATTTGGTGGACAAAATAACAGACGAAAAAATTTTTCAGACAGCAAAAGATATTTTACCGGATACGACAAATAAATTTGCACCTCTCTGGTGCGGGCGTTATCCAATTGTTTTTGGCTTAATGACGATTTCCAAAGTTGTTAAGGAAATTGATGATAAAGATATGTTTGGTAAACTCTTCAAATACTCGGATACATTTACAGAAAAAGTTTTACCTGTTAAAAACACAAGTATGGGATTAACCGCTGTATTTTCTTACAAACATTGGTGCGGCTGGTTTACGGATGGATTTTATACACACTAATAAGAGTTAAAAAATATTCAGCAGAAGCCTCAGAAAAATTATTTTTATACATATTTATCATTTTGAATTTTGCTTATCGGCATTTGGGCTTATTTCAATATCTCATTGAAGAATCTGAAATGATTTACACCGCGCAAAGTATGTTCAGTCAATCACGATTTTACTGAGGTTTCTAAATAATAGTTAAATGCTGGGTCTTATATTCTGATTAACCCTGAAAACGTTGTTGGGGTCATATTTATTTTTAATTTTTACCAACCGATCATAATTGCTTTTGTAAGATGCCTTTACGCGATCCTCACCCTCGTCCATCATAAAATTAACATACGCTCCGCCTGCAGAATATGGATGCAAAGCGTTGTAATATTCTTTGGCCCAGTTGGTGATTTTATTATTATTAGCTGGATCGGGATCAATACCTACAATTACTTGTGCCCAATTAGCATCTCTATAAGCCCAGGGAGTATCTTGTTTACCTACTTTATGTGCTTTACCATTAATAGGATAAATATGAATTTGTGAAAGTGGGGTGGGCAACTGATTTCCAAATTTAGCGTGCATTGTAATTGCTTCGTCTGGAATTTCATTTATAAAATCGGCTTTCCAATACCACTGCAAACCTGAAGGTAATAAAGCATCAAACATACTGTTTAACATTGGATGGGGCATAGGTCCGATATGTTCGAAGTCCGGTTTCATATCCCGAACGGGTTTAAATACTTCATCAGCATTCTTATGATCGCCTAAATAACACCAGACTATGCCGCACATTTTTTTGCCGCCCAGCGCTTCAGGGAAAGGGGGACTGGGTACGGTCAAAATTACGAAAAATCCATAAAGCTCTTCATCAGCATTTAAAATAAAATCCCGATACCATTTTAATACTTTATCTATTTTGTCGATATGCCATAGAGTTGGTCCTGCAAAATTAATATTTACAGGATGTCCTTGAAATAAGAAGGAAGTAACTATTCCGAAATTTCCTCCACCACCACGTATTGCCCAGTACAAATCTGTATTCTCTTTGCTATTTGCGGTAACAACTGATCCATCAGCCAGTACCATATCAACTTCAAGAATACTATCAACGGTTAACCCAAACTTACGGGTTAAATATCCTACACCTCCACCCAGTGCAAGTCCGCCAACACCTGTAGTTGAAACTGTTCCTGTAGGTACTGCTAATTTGAATTGATGTGTAGCATGATCAACATCACCCCACACTGCTCCTCCTCCCACTCGTACAGTTTTGGATTTTGAATCAATATGAACAGAATTCATATTAGAAAGATCAATAACCAATCCGTCATCACAGATTCCTAATCCACCTGCATTATGCCCGCCACCGCGTACTGATATAAGCATATCATTTTCTCTTCCAAAATTTACAGCAGAAATTACATCCGCAACATCTTTGCATTTTGCAATCAATCTTGGGTGTTTATCAATCATTGCATTATACACTTTGCGTGATTCATCATAATTTTTATCACCGGGTTGAATTATATCTCCTCTAAAACCACCTCTTAGACTACTAATATCAAGATTTGAATTTTTCAATTTATTATCCTTTTACATTGTTAAAAAATAATTGAAATAATTTTTATAGATATGAACACAACACATTCGGAATCATGAATCCTAAAAGATCTCAACTTCTACATATTATTAACTTCTTTTAGTTGTATTAAATACCTGGCTGCTCATTATAAGAGCAGCCAGGATATATGAATCATAATTTAAAAGATTTTATTTCTTAATAATCCTAATCATTATCATTATCGCTATCGTGATTCTCTTTAAAACTCACTTTAAGAATTTCACCAAAGCCAGGAATAGGCGGTCCAAATCCTTTATTTGAAATATACAATGCGCCATCAGGACCAAATGTCATTCCGGTTGGAAAAAATAAGCTGTCAACAACTACTTCTTTATTTCCATTATGATTTATTCTAATTACTCTGCCTGTGTTAGGAGTAGGGAATCCATCAACAGAAGATGTTTCTAAAACGTATAGGTCTTTGTGCTCATCAAATGCTACACCCAAAACGGTTGAAAATCCAGTAGCCCATATCTTTGATTGACCACCCGGCGTAACTTTATAAATGTTAGAACTACCGGCAACAGTTGGAAATGGATTTAAGTTACCAACAAAAAAATTGCCATTATAAGCCATAGCCGTCGGAACGATATGTCCATACACAGCACTAAAATCAATTACCCTGCTTAATTTACCTTTACGCGATAATTTAACCATCTCACCATGATTTGGTTCAATTGCATAAAGATTTTCTTTAGCTTTTATAAGACTATACCAGCTTCCATCCGGTTCAAAATCATCTGCTTCAGGTTGAGCAACAGGATGGTTTTGCTGCCACTGGCTTAAATCAGCAACAACTGACCAGGAACCATTGTTATTAATTTTAATAATTGATGCCGGATAGTCTGAATGCCCGTGACTGCAACCTCCGCCAGCTAACAAAGCGTAAAGTGAGTGATCCATAAATTCAATGTCTGCCACTCCCATTCTATCTCCTAATGAATTTTGACTGGAGGGTAAATTATTAACCACAGTGAAGATAGTTCCTGACGAATTGATTTTTAATATTCTTGCATTGCTTCCACCAAGATATGGACCTATAGGGGGAATTACCTGATCACACAGACCAACTGTGGAAATATCACCACCTAAACCGGCTTCTGCAACGTATAGATAACCATCTGGTCCGAATTTTAATCCACGTGGAGCGTTTAACCCTGTAGCAAAAACAGTTACTGTTATTTTTTCTGGATTTTTCTTTTCTAAGATTTGAGAATTATCAATGTTACTATCAGTTGGTGCTACTGCATCATTACAAGAGTAAAATACCAATGATGATAAAATTAAACTTACCATTAAGCTAATTGCATACTTTTTCATTTGCCTACCTTTTTATTATTTGATTTTTTTTCAAAAAACTAAAAACAACAAAGACTTCTCATTTTTTTAACTGTCGTTTGTACATCCTTGAAAAAATAGTTATTGAAATTATTTTTATTAATATCACACCGGATTAATCAATAAATCGTGAAATGATATTATTTAGTCAATGGTTGAACTTTATAGCAAGTTTATTTCACTTTTTCCCAGTAATCTGTAAACATTCCTTCTGCAGTTGCAGTCATCTTATTTCCTTCAAAAGTAACACTAGGAGGATCGAACGGAAATTTATATTCTAACTTTTTACCATCATACTTAATCGGAACTGTTTTTGTCTGGTCGGTAATATATGTGACACCCTTACCGCCAACTTCATCATTCATTACGCCGAAATGAATTGTTTCAGTATAGTCTTTATCAGTTAGCTTATACGTTGAAAAAACAGAATAGGAATAATGTTTCCCGTTTTTATCAACCTCCATTAAATTAAAATTTCTTACATCTTTAGTAAAAGTTGTAATGCCCATTATCATAGGGGGCTTTACGGTTGTTCCGTCTGGAAGTTTGCGCCAAACTAATTCATATGTTCCCTCAATTGAGGGTGTTTTTAATAAATGATTTTCTTTCGATTGATTGACATATGTGAAGCTCAGGAAACTAACGGCAATGGCCGCAATTACAGTGACTAACAAAGTCTTGGTTTTCATTTTGATCTCTTTTCTTAATTAATTATTTAATTACATTGATAAATTATTCTTCATATGGAATAATTCTATCTGTTATTGGTTAAGTTTTTATTGAACACAAAGGTCAACAACACAATAACTTAAAATATTTGTATATATTCAACTACTATTCATAAAGTTGCCTCCTTTAAATGAAAATTAAGTTGATATTATTTGATAAATTAATTTCAATTGCTTTTTATTGATTGATTTTTCTACAATTTAATAATTCAGTCTCTGAGCAAAATAATAATTTATCTGCAAGACAAATTTAATCTTTGAGATTATATTGGTGTTAGGAATAATCTTGCAATCTTTAGCACTTTTATTGCATTTAAATATATAATTGGAATAATATCAGTGGATGAGCATTTTATTTCCTTATAAAGATATGACCACTTTATAGTCGGAATTGTTTGGAATGTTAAAATACTTTAAACAGAATTAAAATGGGATGCATTCATAAGCGAATTTATCATTTTGGACTTACAGGTATTAATTTTATTTATCGTCCCGTAGCTACATATTTTGAAAGCGGACTGGATTTAAGATGATCCATTTGCGGTAAGATGATACAGTTCGTATATAAGCAGTATAAGATAATTTGTTCGATTGCATCGAGTTAGTATCAATTCACACAATTTTCTTCCATCCTGATACATTTTTTCATTTCGGAATTCCTGATCTCTTAAAAATTGATAAAAAAGCAGGATTATTTGGTATATCGGTTGCCTCATTAGCAAAAATTAAAAGGTGCAAAATGGAATTTGTAGTAATCGCTTTTATAATATTTTTTATAAGTCTGGTGGTAATTTTATTCCGCCAATCCAGAAAAACTAAAGATGAGATAAATAAACTATTCTTATAAACCACTAAAATCCATTCCTCACTTTACCTTCACTATGCTAACTTTTTATTGAATTCTGATAAAACCATTCATATATTTGAATCATAACAAATCAGGTTTAAGATGAAAGAAAAAGTAATCCTCCAGACAAATTTTCCTAAGTTAAAATTTTTAAAGCAAGGTAAAGTAAGAGATATTTACGATTTAGATGAATACTACTTAATCATATCAACTGATAGACTATCTGCATTTGATGTTATAATGGCACAGGGAATTCCTTACAAAGGGAAAGTGCTTACAAAAATTTCTGAGTTCTGGTTTAATTATTCTAAAGACATTATCAAAAATCATTTAGTTACAACTGATGTTAATAAATTTCCCAAAGAGTGTTTGGAATATGCCGATGATTTGGAAGGACGAAGCATGCTTGTAAAAAAAGCTGAAGTAGTTCCTATTGAAAGTGTTGTACGAGGATACATAACAGGTTCCGGTTGGAATGATTATAAAAAAACCGGTGAGATTTGCGGAATAAAATTGCCCGCAGGCATGGTTGAATCTGAAAAATTTCCTGAACCGATTTTTACTCCTGCAACAAAAGCGGAGATTGGTTTGCACGATGAAAATATATCGGAGGAAATAGCAAAACAACTTGTTGGCAAAGAAACGATTGATTTTATCAAGCAAAAAACAATCAAAATATATAAGAATGCTGTTGAATATGCTTTGGGTAAAGGAATTATTATTGCGGATACAAAAATGGAATTTGGAAAAGTTGGTAACGAAATAATTCTTATTGATGAACTTTTAACTCCGGATTCATCAAGGTTTTGGCCATTAGATAAATATGAAAAAGGCAAATCACAAGAAAGTTTTGATAAACAATTTGTGCGGGATTATCTGGTATCGATAAAATTTAACAAACAACCGCCGCCACCGCTCTTGCCTGATGAAATAATTGAAAGAACCAGTCAAAAATATCTTGAAGCACTTGAAATGCTGACAGGTGAAAGAATAAATTAATGCATCCCGCAAAAATTAAACTTGTTGGTAAAAAGAATCTATTAATTTTGTGGGATGATGGACAGCAGGATTTATTAGATCTTAAAATGTTGCGTAAACTTTGTCCTTGTGCAACTTGTCTTGCTGAAAGAGAAAAACAAAATAAAATGTACATCCCTATTTTTACCGAAAATCAGATTACTGTAAAATCTATAAATCAAGTTGGCAAATATGCTGTTCAAATTACCTGGAATGATGGGCATAGCACAGGAATATATGAATATCCATTCTTAAGAAATTTAGCTGGAAAGATGAACGATTAAACAATATGGTATTGCCAAATCAACTTACCGTGCTTCGTATTATTTTAACTCCGATATTTCTTTATCTGTTTTTATCAAGTAACCCTTTATTAATTCAGATTTCTTTAGCCGTTTTTTTGATTGCCGCATTAACAGATTGGTACGATGGATGGCTCGCAAGAAAATTTAATTACATAACTGATTGGGGAAAATATTGGGACCCGCTTGCCGATAAAATTTTAACATCAACTGCATTTTTAGGATTTGTATTTGTTGGTTTGGTTCCGCTGTGGATGGTTCTGCTTATAATAATAAGGGATTTATTAATTACCATCCTACGAACTTTTGCCGAAAGTCGTGGTTATAATTTTGTAACAACTTACTACGCCAAATGGAAAACGGCTTTACAAATGATTTTTTTATATTACCTTTTAATTTTATATGTGGGAACAAATACAAAAGAAATTTATGCGGGCAATGAAAAAATATTCAGTTACCTGCTAAATAAAGATTTAATTTATTTTGTAATGTTAGTAATAACAATTATTACCGTGCATTCCGGAATCACTTATCTTTATAAAAACAAACAATTAATAAATAAACTTTTTGATGAAACAAATAAATTCGTTTGAAAAAATTATTGGCTCTGCCTTTTATGCCGGATATATCCCGATCGCTTCAGGAACCTTTAGCAGTTTAGTTGCGCTGATATTTTATTTTATCCCGGGATTTGAAAAGTTATGGATAATAATTCCCGCAATTATATTATTATTTATTTTTGGAGTATATATTTCTTACAAGTTTGAGGCAGTTTACGGTAAAGATCCTTCTGAATGCACAATTGATGAAGTTGTTGGAACCTGGATTGCTTTAATTGCTTTGCCAAAAACTATTTTAATTGTTGTTACTTCTTTTTTTATATGGAGAATTCTGGATATTATTAAACCATTTCCTGCAAGAACATCAGAAAATTTGCCCGGCGGATGGGGCATAATGATGGATGATGTGATCTCAGGAATTTATTCACTAATTATTGTTCATCTTATTGTTTACTTTTTTGGAGTTTATTAAAAAATGAAAGCATATTTAATTTCAATTGGGGATGAACTTCTTATCGGACAAACAATCAATACTAACGTTGCTTTTATCGGAAAGTTGATTTCCGATAATAATATTTCTATCGCAAAATCATCTGTTATCGGAGATAATTTAAAAACCATAATCGAGGAATTAGATTATGCTGTAACTAAAGGTGATGTGATTATCATTACCGGTGGTTTAGGTCCTACTCACGATGATGTTACAAGATCAGCGATTGTTGAATACTTTAAAACAGATCTTGTATTTAATTCTGATGTTTTGGAAGACATTAAAAGCATGTTAGCCAGAAGGGGAAGAGAATTAAAAAAATCTCATGAAGATCAGGCAATGGTTCCTAAAATTGCTGAAGCAATTAGGAATGAAAACGGCACCGCTCCGGGATACTGGATTGAATGGAACGACAAAATATTTGTTGTAATGCCGGGCGTCCCTTATGAGATGAAAGCGATGATGGAAAATTTTGTAATTCCAAAATTGATTGATAAAATTGGTGCACCAAGTGAATTTATTAAAAAGCTAACCTTGCAAACTACAGGTATTCCGGAATCTCTTTTATCAGATCGATTGGGAAACCTAAATGATTTGTTGCAAGGTGCAGAACTTGCTTTTTTACCAAATGAATATGGCGTTAGACTGCGCATAACCGTTAAATCTGAAAATGAACAAACTGCAAAAAATTTATTAATGGAGATTGAACAAAAAATTAGAAGTAAAGTTGGAAGATATATTTATGGACGTGATGATGATACCCTTGAAGAAGTTGTAGGAAGATTATTAAAGGAAAGAGAATTGCGCGTTTCTGTTGCTGAATCCTGTACCGGCGGCGGGTTAAGCGATAGAATTACTAATATCAACGGTAGCAGCAGTTATTTTGAACGTGGTATTGTTACTTACAGCAACGCCGCTAAAGTGGAATTGTTAAAAGTTGATGAAGATGTTATTAACACACAAGGCGCCGTTTCACCCGAAGTTGCAATGCAAATGGCTGAAGGTGTCAGAGCAATCAGTGGTGTTGATATTGGAATTTCCTTAACTGGCATAATGGGACCAACAGGTGCGTCAACCAATAAACCAGTCGGGCTAGTTTATGTTGGCTATTGTGATAATAAGGTATGTAGTGTAAAAAAATTTCAATTTGGCGAGAATAGGATATTAAACAAACGCCGTGCTACTCAAGCGGCTCTGGAAATTTTAAGAAGATATCTGCTTGGAATTTCAATTGATGATTAGACTTTTTCTTGCACTAAATATTCCTGATAATATAAAATCAGAACTGATTGAATTAAGGAATTCTGTCGCCGGATCAAATTATAAATGGGAAGAGAAAGAAAAGCTGCACTTAACTTTAAAGTTCATTGGAGATGTTCCGGAAGAATTTTTAAAGGATATAACTTCTGAATTAAATTTTATAAGTAATTTTTCTTCCTTTAAATGTGCTATTACAAATTTTGGTTTTTTCTTTAGAGATAATAAACCATCCATCTTATGGGCAGGACTTAAAATTGATGAGTCTATCTTTAATCTGATTGATCAGGTGGAAGAAAATTTAGAAAAGTTTAAGGTCAAAAAAGAAAACAGAAAGTTTAATCCACATTTAACTTTACTAAGAATTAAACAGGATCCCGGAAATAACTTTGTTAACAGCTTCAAAAATTTTACATTTGAGCCGTTAGTTTTTACTGCTAATTCAATATCACTATTCAAAAGTGAATTACATTCGAGCGGATCGAAATATTTCGAAATCAAAAATTATAAACTTAAAGAACTGGAGTAATGATGGCTTCCGAAAGAGAACAAAAACTTAAAATTATTGACGACGCAATTGCCGGCATAGAAAAAACTTATGGCAAGGGTGCTATAATGAAACTTGGCGATGGCATCGTAAACGATATTGAAGCAATTCCTACCGGTGCGTTGTCATTAGATATTGCACTTGGAATTGGCGGTATACCACGCGGAAGAGTAACTGAAATTTATGGACCTGAATCAAGTGGTAAAACTACTTTGTGTCTTCATATCATTGCTGAAGCACAAAAGATGGGCGGACTTGCGGCATTTATCGATGCGGAGCATGCACTTGATGTAAACTATGCAAAGAGACTAGGCGTTGATACTCAAAATCTTCTTATCTCACAACCGGATTATGGCGAACAAGCATTAGAGATTACTGATACACTAGTTAGAAGTAATGCACTTGATGTTATAGTTATAGATTCGGTGGCTGCACTTGTCCCACGTTCAGAAATTGAAGGTGAAATGGGAGACGCTACAATGGCTGTGCAAGCAAGATTGATGTCTCAAGCTTTAAGAAAACTTACAGGAGCAATTTCTAAATCAAAAACTTCTGTGATTTTTATTAATCAGTTAAGAAGCAAAATTGGTGTGATGTTCGGAAATCCCGAAACTACTACAGGTGGTAACGCACTTAAGTTTTATGCTTCCGTAAGAATTGATATAAGAAGAATTGCAGCTATTAAAGATGGTGAAGAAGTTATTGGTAATAGGACAAAAGTTAAGATTGTAAAAAGCAAAGTAGCTCCACCATTTAAACAAACTGAGTTTGATATTTTATACAATGAAGGTATAAGCAAAACCGGTGATCTGATTGATATGGCAACAGAACTCGGCATCATCAAAAAAGGTGGCGCCTGGTTTACTTATGGCGAAGATAGAATTCAGGGAAGGGAACAGTTTAGACAAAAACTTATTGAATTTCCTGAGATGTATAAGAACCTTGAGATAGATATAAAAACAAAACTTGGATTACCAGGTTTTAAAACTGCTCCGGTGGCTGAAGAAAAGCAAGAAGATAAACCTGAAGAAAAATCAAAAGGAAAGAAAAAGTAAACGGGTCTAAATCTTTAAATGAAAATTGATAGAGTAATCAGGAAAGATGAAAAAAATGTAATAGTATTTTTTGATAATGATGAAAAACTGATTTTATCAGAAGATGTATTTTTTCAAAGCGGTTTAAGGAAAGGTGATGAGGTTTCCGAAGACCGCTTTTCTTTTTTTGTTGAACAAAATATTCTTTACCACATTAAACATCGGGCTCTTTCCTTTCTTTCGAGAAGATTTCATTCCGAAAGAGAATTGATGATAAAATTAAAAAGTAAGTTATATGATGAAAGATTAATTAAAATTGTTTTATCAGATTTAAAGGAAAAAGGATTTATTGATGATCGTGTTTTTGCACAACATTTTGTTGAGGAAAAATTAAGTAAAAAGCGCTGGGGCAAAAATAAAATAAAGGCAGCACTTTTAAGTAAAGGTGTAAATAGTTCAATAATTGAGGAAGCTCTTTTAAGTGTCGGGCAAAATGAATCTGAGTTTTCTTTAGCATTTAGTTTAGCTGAAAAAAAATTAGGTCAGCTAAAAAAAAGAGATATTGATGAAAAAACTTATCGGCAGAAAATAACATCCTTTTTGATTTCGCGTGGATTTGATTTTGAAGTTTGCCGTGAGGTTTGTGAAAAAATTATTAAAGATGATTTTAATTAATTGTTTTAAGTTTCTCATTTAGTTTGCCAAGAAATGGTTTTAATTCTGGCTGAGTTAATTTTTCCATCGCATCATTTGAAGTAAACCACTTTCTCTTTCGTAAGTTTTTTTCTGGATAATCCTGCAATTCTTTTGAAACCTCCATAGAAAAAACCCGAATCAATGATGTACCCTGTTTCTTTTTCAATTTAAAAGAACCAAGTTCAACAGTCTCATTTTCACCAATAACACCGGCTTCTTCAAATGCTTCCTTCTTCGCAGATTCAAATGCAGAAAAATTAAATTCAATAAACCCTTTTGGGAAGATCCATTTTTTCTTTCGGATGGATGTTATTAATAATATTTCTAATTCACCTTGATTCATCCGGTATGGTATAACACAAGATTTGGTGTAATCATAATCTAAATCTTTTCTCTCTTCCATTGGTATCCAAAATATTTTATTAAATAAAAACTTTCTTACGTATAAAAATAATTTATTATTTAACCAGATAAAAATATTTTCCATCTATGATATTACAATTCAAAAAATGATTTGTATACTTGTCAATGTTTAAGATGATTAAGGACATTAATCACAAAAACATTTTTCTAATGATTCCACATTGTATTTAATATTATCAATTCATAACTTTTGCCATAGAATAACAGGAATCCAAAATGAAAAAAGCAAAAAATGATAACATAGTTTCGGCTTATGCAAAAGCAGCTCAGGAAGGCATCGATCCCAGGTGCATTCCGCAAAAACTAAAAGGGAAAGTACCCGTGCATAATGAAATAGTTTATCCGGATTATCCTGAACTTGATCATAAAAACTGGAATTATCTCTATCAACGACAGATGGATTTTTTACCAAACAGAGCATGCGAAGAATATATAGAAGGTGTAGAAAGATTAAATTTTTCTCCGCACAAAATTCCATCTTTAAAGGATTTAAGTAACACCTTCTTTCAACTTACCGGATGGAAAGTTGCGCGTGTTCCCGGCTTAATTGATGAACAGGATTTTTTTAAATTGCTTAAGAAAAAAATATTTCCATCTACAGATTATATAAGGGGAACGGAAGAATTGGATTATACTCCGGCGCCCGATCTCTTCCATGATATTTTTGGTCATATGCCGTTGCTTACAAATAAAAGTTTTGCTTCATTTTATCAAATGTTTGGTGAAGCTGCTTTTAATGCAAAAGGAATCAACCGTAAGTACCTGGAAACTTTTCATTGGTTTACCGTTGAGTTTGGTTTGATAAGGAAACCAGAAGGAATGAGAATTTACGGTGCCGGAATAATATCATCACATGGCGAAGTGCAAAATGCTTTATCAAAAAATGTTGAAGTGAAACAGTTCGATCCTGAGATAATAATTCACCAGGAATATGATGTATGGCATTTGCAGCCAATACTTTTTGCTATTAATTCATTTGAACAACTTGAAGATGGCTTTAAAACCTGGACGAAAAAAGCTAAACTTCTTTAAGGAACTTAAATTGAACTTTTCTTCTCGACTTTTGTTTTAGATCATACAAGTTAACTTATTCTTGAATGTGCTATGCCTTTTGGTTAACTTTCAATGGTAATAAGTAAAAAACTATCCAAAAAAATCAAATTATAATTTAACAAGGAGTATAAAATGGCTTTAAAAATCGGAGACCAAGCACCAAATTTCACCTTAACCAATCAGGATGGAGAACCTGTATCTTTAAGCGATTATAAAGGTAAAAAAGTTGTTGTTCTGTTTTTTCCGGCAGCAAACACAGGCGTATGTACAAAAGAAATGTGCACCTTTCGTGATGATCTTAAAGAATTTGAGAAGCTAAATGCGCAGGTTCTTGGGATTAGTGTAGACACACATTTTGCATTAAAAATGTTTCAGGAAAAAAATAATTATAACTTTCCCTTATTAAGTGATTTTAATAAAAAAGTTATTTCGGAGTATGATGTTGTTCTTGATGTTTTTGTACCAGGTAAATTTGATTACAAGAATGTTGCAAAACGTTCAGCTTTTGTTGTTGATGAAAATGGCAAGATCAAATACATCGAAGTCTTAGCAAGCCCTGGAGATGAACCAAACTACGAAGCAATAAAAAAAGTATTAAGCTAAAATTTTAAGGAGTTTTATTATGCCTGAGGTTGGAAAGAAAGCACCTGATTTTACTTTACTAAATCAGGACGGCAAAAAAATTTCACTCAAAGATTTCAAAGGAAAGAAAGTTGTGCTGTATTTTTATCCAAAGGATAATACTTCCGGATGCACAAAAGAAGCATGCAGCTTTAGAGATGATTTCCCAAAATTCAAAAAAACTGATGCTGTCATTCTTGGAGTTAGTCCCGATTCAGTAAGCTCACACAAAAAATTTGCTGAAAAATATAACCTGCCTTTTAACTTATTAGCGGATGAAGATAAAAAGATTGTACAACTTTACGATGTTTGGAAAGAAAAAAGTATGTACGGGAAAAAATATATGGGAGTTGAAAGAACTACTTACATTATTGATGAGGAAGGAAAGATTAAAAAGATTTTTAACAAAGTGAAGGTAGATGGACACAATGTTGAAGTAATGGAAGCACTGAAGGATTAATATGGTTTATATTACAAGAAGAGAAACTTTTGCTGCAGCTCACCGGCTTTTTCAAGTTGGTTTAAATGATGAAGAAAATTATAAATTGTTTGGTAAATGCAGTAACCCAAATTGGCACGGACATAATTATACTTTGGAAGTTGTTGTTGCAGGAGAAATTAATCCTGCAACCGGATTTGTTTTGGACATCAAACATCTAAAAGATATAATTCATCAATATGTTATTACTAAAGTCGATCATAAAAATCTGAATATTGATACTGATTTTATGAAAGGACTTATTCCAACTTCTGAGAATATTACGGTAGCCATCTGGGAGCAGCTTGTGGATAAAATTCCAGGGGGAAAATTATACTCAGTTAAACTATATGAAACTGAAAATAATTACTTTGAATATCGCGGAGAGTAAATTGAATACTGACAATGTGAAAAATCTAGTTAAACAAATGCTTACTGAAATAGGTGAAGATACTGATAGGGAAGGGCTTGTAAGCACACCAAAACGTGTTGCCGAAGCTTATGAGTTTTTAACTAAAGGTTATCACCAGAATATTGAAGAAGTTTTGAACGATGCAATCTTCACCGAAAAGTATGATGAAATGGTAGTGGTGAAGGATATAGACTTTTACAGTTTATGTGAACATCATATGTTGCCTTTTTATGGTAAAGTTCATGTTGCATATATCCCAAATGGTAAAATTGTTGGCTTAAGTAAAATTCCAAGAATTGTAGAGGTCTTTGCCAGAAGACTTCAGGTTCAGGAACGAATGACACAGCAAATCGCTGAGACACTAAATAGTTATTTACAACCGGTTGGTGTAGCTGTTGTTTCAGAAGCATATCACATGTGTATGATGATGCGTGGTGTTGAAAAACAAAATTCATCTGCTACAGCCAGCGCAATGCTTGGCGTATTTAAAGATGATGCAAAAACCAGGACTGAATTTCTAAACCTAATTTCAATGCATCATATATGATAAAAGAAAAAAACGGGATATGGATTACGGGTGCAAGCTCTGGCATAGGTAAATCTGCTGCTATTGAGTTTGCAAAAATTGGTTCTAAAGTTTTTGCCTCTTCAAGAAGGGTTAGTGAATTAGAAAGATTAAATTTAGAATTAGATGATCAAAAACTTTCTGTCGAAGTATTCCCCTGCAATATTGCATCTTATCAGAATGTTGAACAGGTCGTAAAAAAGATAACAACAAATAATAAAATTGATTGTTTGATTAATAATGCCGGTATTACTTCATTCAAGCTTGCGGAAGAAAATTCAATTAATGAGATAAATGAAATTATTAATATAAATCTTCTCGGTTCTATCTACACAATAAAATCAATTCTTCCACATATGATTGCTAACGGAGGTGGTACAATTATTAATATTCTTTCAGTGGTTACAAAAAAAGTTTTTACAAAAAGTACAGCTTACTCTGCATCTAAATGGGGACTCCTCGGTTATACTAACTCATTACGCGAAGAAGTAAGACATCATAATATCAGAGTTATTAATATAATTCCCGGTGCCACTGAAACACCTATCTGGGCAAAAGAAATTAGAAATCAGTATTCAGATAGAATGATGTCAAGTGAAGAAATTGCTCGAGTTATGGTTTGGGCATATTTGCAAAAGGAAAATTTAGTTACGGAAGAAATTGTTTTGCGTCCTATTCAAGGAGATTTATAAAAAAGAAGCCGGTACAAACCGGCTTTAAATAAAAACAGATTAAGTGGATTTTATCGATTCGCTTTATTACGATTCATCATTTTATCTTTCATGTTATCTCTCATACCAAGCATCATTTCTTTTTTCATTCGATCGCCCTTTAGCATCATATCCTTCCAGATTATTTTTTGATTTGCATCTAAATTTTCATAAACGTCCATCTGGTGATTTATCCTTTCAGTCATTATTCTATTCTTTATTTCCCCGATTTCATTTGTAATCTTTATCAGTTGATTTCTATCAATTACATCACCAGAAAGAATTTTTTCTTTTTGCAATTCTTTTTTCTTTAATTCGGAAGTTAAATCTATTAAACGCTCCTTATGGATTAATCTTAAATCGTTAATCTTTTTTTCCTGTTCAGAAGTTAATTGAAGTTTCTTTTTAACCATTTCTCGCATTCCATCACGCGTGCCCCGATCTCTCATCTGAGGATATGATAGTGAACTTAAAAGCAGGATTATCATAAAAGATAACACAGCATATTTTAGATTTTTCATATTTTCACCTTTGTTTTGGTTTATAAATTTATTTTGTCTCTTTGACAAACAAAATTTATTTTAGGTTTAAAGTGAAATTATTAAACCTTAAAGTGTTCATTATTGTCTAAGTTTTTAACTAATTATAAAAGTATGCAAGATTTAAATACTGATTTTGATCTGATAAAAAGTTTTATAAATGGCGATGAATCTGCATTTAATAGGTTGGCTGCTAAGTATCAGGAAAAAATTTACTGGCATGCAAGAAGAATGACAGGCAATCACCTGGATGCCGATGAAATTTTACAGGAAGTTTTAATTGTTCTTTACAATAAGCTTAAAACATTTGAGTTTAAATCTTCGGTTTATACGTGGATTTATACAATTACTAATACTCGAAGTATTAATTTTCTAAAGAGAAAAAAATTAAAGAGCTTTCTTAGTCTTAGTGAAATAAAGAGTTTTCCTGATGACAGTAAAAATATTTTAGCAAGTATCGAACAAAGACAGAAATTGGAATTAATAGAAAATGCTTTGCAAAAATTACCGGTTAAGCAAAGGGAAGTTTTTATAATGAGAAATTATGATGAAATGACGTATGAGGAAATTTCTAAAATTACAGGTAAGACGACAGGTGCCCTAAAAGCAAATTATTTTCATGCATTAAATAAACTAAAGGAGTTAGTTAAAAAAAATGACTAATGACGAAAAATTTTCCAGGTACTTTTTTAATGAAATGAACTTAGAAGAGATAAAAGAATTTGAAAAGGAACTAAGTATATTTCCTGAACTGAATAATGACTTTGAAAATTTTAAAAAAGTTATGAATCTTTTTACAGAGACGAAAGCTGTTGAACTGGACGCAGGATACACACAATCTATTCTTCCAAGGTTTAGAAATAAAATTGAGTCAAAGCGTAAAAAATCTGTATATATTAAATATGGCTATGCATTTGCAGTTTTATTTCTTGCTGTAATAAGTTATTTAATTATTGCCAGGATGATGACGGATAAACCTGAAATGCAAAAAATATATTCTGGTTTAACAGATGACGATGCAAATTATTTAGCCAGCGAATTGGATCTGAGTCTGGAGAATGATTATGATGAAAATTCCTTTGCAAAAATTGATTCCTTATATAATAAAACGCTGAGTGAGAATATTACTGAATCAATAAACGATAATAACATCGGTTCTGTATCAAAGGATATCAATCTTAATGAAATTGAAAAATATCTTACTGATAAAGACGTCGAAACGCTTTATGCCGAACTATCCAATAAAGAAATTTTAAAGAGGTAAATATGAAAACATTATATTTTTTAATAGTATTATCTTTAATGCTCGTTGTCAGTTCATACCCGCAACAGGATAGAGAAAAAATGCTGAAACAAAGAAGCAAGCTCCATCAGTTAGAAAAGATTAAACTGATTGAAGCACTTAATCTGGATGAGGATACATCAGTAAAGTTTTTTGCCAGAAGAAATGAGATGCAGAAACAGATTGAAACGTTGGAAGATAAATCTGATGATATTCTTAAAAAACTTGAATCAACGCTGGATGTGAATGATAAAAATAATGAAGCCGTACAAAGACAGCTTATAAATGAATTGGGTAATATTAAGGAGAAAATCGAATCAACTAAAAAACAATTTATTAATTCTTTGAATGATATTTTATCCACAGATAAAATTGTTAGATATATTGTATTTGAACAAAAATTTCGTGATGAGATAAGAAAAATTATTTTTGATAAAAGGCGTCCTCTAAGAGAAAATTAAATAAAATTACACTGAGTTTTTATAAGTGTTGATTTTCTAAAGCTTGTAACATATTTTGTCACCTCAAATTTGCGGAAGTGGTGAAATTGGTATACACGCTATCTTGAGGGGGTAGTGCCTTAATTGGCGTACGGGTTCAAGTCCCGTCTTCCGCACTAAATAATCACTCAATTATTAAATTTAACAGGAAAAAAAATGAAGAATAAAAGCTTTTTATTTGCTATGTTGTTTTTACTCAGCATTACTTTCTTAACATATGCCCAGGATATGAAACCTGAAGCCGGTAAGCTTTATAATGAAGGAAATGCGCTTTTAAAAGATGGGAATACTTCCGGAGCTATCGAAAAGTATAATGCCGCACTTCAGATAGAAAAAGATTACAGAATTTACTATCAAAAAGGTATTGCACTTAAAAAAGCTGATAAACTTGAGGATGCTAAAGTTGCCTTTGAAGAATGTATAAAACTAAATAAAGATTTTGATGGCGGATTAAATGCTCTTGGTGGAGTATACTTTTCTATGGGTAATTACGCTGCTGCCATTGATAACTTTAATAAAATACTGAATTCCAATGCTAGTAATAGTGTTAAAGAAAAAGTAAAGAAAAATATTTCGCTTGCCTACGCTAAGTTAGGTAATGAAGCTCTCGCTGGTGGAAGTGCCGAAAAAGGTATTGAATATTTAAAGAAAGCTGTTGAAAATGATAACTATGATGCAGCTTATCTTTCTTTAGCAAAAGTTTACTCCGAGCTTGGTAAATGGGATGAATCAATTTCTGCCGCTGAAAATGCACTTAAGTATAGATTAAAAATTACTAAAGGCGGACCATATTTTTACATGGGTATTTCCTATCGCGGTAAAGGTGATATAGCTAAAGCAAAAGATATGTTCAAGCAGGCTGCCAGTGACCCTACATACAAAAAAACTGCTGAATATGAACTTGGTGTAACAAAGTAATATTCCTTTTATTAAAAGAAAAGACCCTCGGAAACGAGGGTTTTTTATGTCAGTTCCTTTATATCAAAGTTACTAAATCTTCAAAATATTAAACTTGTTTTTAACACTTTTCTTTAAAAGATCCCTTTATTTTGTTTACTGGCTTGATTTTATGATAATTGAATCTAATATTTGCCCTGAGGAATTTAGAAGTTAATGTTAAATTCACTCTGTTCTTAATTTATAGAGACTTTTGAAAAATTCAATGCGTCATTACTGTGTAAACCTGCCTTGCCGGCCCGCAGGCAGGAATCCATTGAATATTTAGTAGATTCCCGTCCGTTAGCTAACGGATTGCGAGAATGACAGTCAATCCGAAATCTATTTTTCAGAAGTCTCTAATAGTAATTTTTCCAAATAAAGCTTTGATTTCAATCTATCCTAATATTTAATAAAGGATTGAGTATGCTCAAATACTTGGCATTTTGTATCCTATTCACATTAAATTTTCAAACTCTTCAGTCCCAAACTGTTTCAGAAAAATTTGATGCAGCGATGACTGCCTTTCATAATCAGCAGTATGCACAAGCTAACAGATTATTTGAAGAATTTTTTAGCAATTATAAAATTATTGATGAAATTTATGCGACTGCAAAATATTATTCTGCAGAATCACTTTTAAAACTCGGGCGAAAAGATGAGGCAGCAATTACTTTTGAATATTTAGTAACAAATTATTTCTGGTCAAATTATCGTGATAAATCTTTATACAATCTTGGATTAATTTATTTTTCAGAAGGGAAATATGAAAAATCTCGCTTAAGATTTAAACTATTATTAAAAGATTATCCGGAAAGCGAATATGTTGGTAGTTCTTTTTATTGGATCGGGGAATCTTATACAGCAGAAAATAAACTTGATGAAGCAGTTAAATTTTTAGAAGAGGCGGTAGCAGATAAAAGAAATAAAAGCTTTGCCGATTATTCAATCTATACACTTGCTAATGTTTATGAGAAACAAGGCGACTATAATAACGCCGTAAAATATTATGATCAGCTATTAACTTATCATAAAGATTCAAAGCTTGCTAACTCTGCACAAATAAGGATTGGAATTTGTTATTTCAAATTAAAGGATTATCAATCTTCAATACTTGAATTAAAAAACCCCAAACTAACAAACCTGCCTGATGATATTTATTCCGAAAGTTTGTACTTGCTTGCAACCGCTTATTACAGAGTCCAGGAGTATCCGGATGCCGAGAAAACTTATCTTGAAGTTCTAAACAAATATCCAACTTCAGAGTATTTTAAGAATTCAAAATATGGTTTAGCTTGGGCATATTTTCAGCAGAAAAAATATAATGAAGCATTTGTTCAGTTTGATGGGCTTTCAAATGGTGATGATAGCTTAGCAATCAAATCATTTTTCTGGAAAGCTGAATGCAAAAGATATCTTGGTAAAAATGATGAAGCCAATGAAATTTATAAACAGTTTATTGAAAAATATCCAAACGATCCTTTAGCTAAAGAAGCTCAATATCAAATTGGTGTTGTCTATTATAATAAAAATAACACTGATCTTGCCTCAAAATATCTTTTATCGGCTAATTCTTCCAATGATAATAACGTGCGTGCTAAAGCATTTACATTGCTTGGTGAAATAGAATTGAATAAAGGTAGTTATAAAACGGCTAAAAATTATTTTGAGATGGTTAAAGATCTAAATGATATTGATAAAGATGTAAAGTTCAGATCATTATTTGGCTTAGGTATAGCTTTGTATAATCTTAATGATAATAAAACTTCTATTAAATATTTAGAAGAGTTGGATAGCAAAGATCCTGCTTTTGAATCTCAAAAAGTAAATTTCTTTTTGGCAGAAAATTATTTTGCTATCTGGGATTTTAAGAAAGCTTTAAGTAGATATAATCAGGCAAATGGTAATGACAAAGATTTAACATCACAAACACTTTATGGTAAAGCTTACAGTTATTTTAATCTTGGAGATTATGAAAACTCAGCTTATCAGTTTGCAGATTTCATAAAAAAATATCCTAACAATAAAAGATTAAACGATGCAAAGCTAAGATTGGCTGATAGTTATTTCGGAAGTAAAAACTTTGCCGCAGCAAGTAAAGTTTATCAGGAGTTGTTCAGTTCAGATGTTAAACTTAGCACCGATCCTTATGCAAGATATCAATATGCACAAGCGCTTTATAAATCGGGCAAAGTAAATGAAGCGATATCAGAGTTCACATCAATACAGGAAAAATTTCCGAACTCAGAATATGGTGATGTATCACTTTATACCATTGGCTGGATTTATTTTCAGCGAGGAGAATTTCCTAAAGCAATTTCACAATACAAAGTTGTAACTGCAAAATATCCTAAAACCTCTTTAGAGCCAATTATCTTCTACTCAATTGGTGATGCATATTTTAATATGGGTAAATATGATTCCGCAATAGTAAATTATGAAAAAGTTATTGCTCAGTTTCCAACTTCCAATTATGTTTTTGATGCCGTAAATGGAATACAATCAAGTTATGTAGCAAAAGGAAATCCGGAAAAGGCAGTCTCGTTTCTTGGAGAGTTTGCTTTAAAAAATCCAAACTTAAGTTATTCGGATCAGCTTCTTTTTAAGAAAGGAGAAATTTATTACAGCTTGGGTAAGTATGAACAGGCAAAACAAGCATACAAAGATTTTACATCGGCATATCCAAAAAGTAAACTTGTGCCTGATGCTTATTATTGGATTGGGAAAAGTGCACAAAGTCTTGGTCAAAATGATGAAGCGATTTTTAATTTCGATAAAGTTTTCAGGAATTACAAAGATTCAGAACTTGCCGGCTCATCAGTGCTGGAGATGGGCAATATTTTAAGAGTAAATAAAAAATATGATGATGCAATTAAAATTTATGATGCGGGATCAAATGATTTAAAAAAATCTCCTAAAGTCCCGGAAATTTTATTTAACAAAGGTCAGACATATCTTGAAATGAAAAAATTTCAGGAAGCATATTCTGTCTTTGATGATGTGGCAATGTATTACCCTGAATCCATTTTTGCAGATAAATCAAAATTTGAGTTAGCCCTGATTGAAATGGCTGCGGGCAGATATTCCAATGCTGATAATTATCTATCAGCACTTTCAGAAAAAAGAAGCGATGATGTTGGAGCAAAAGCTCAGTATTATTATGGACTCTCACTGTTTGAGCAGGCAAAATATAATGATGCAATAACGGCTTTGGTAAGGGTCAGGACAGTTTTTTCGCGTTATGATGAATGGTTAACAAAATCTTATTTACTACTTGGTGATTGCTATGTTAAATTGAATGACAAAAGAAATGCTGCAGAAATGTATCGCGCAGTTATAGCTAAACATAGTGGAACTTCTTATGGAGATGAGGCACTTAAGAAATTGAGGAAGATACAATGAAACTTAATTTAATTTTTATTCTTTTATTCTTTTCATTAGTTGCATTTGCACAAGATGAAAAGCAAAAAAATCCCAATGTGGAATTACCGGATTTTGTTATCACTGGCACAAGTAAAGTAAATATTAACAAAGTCGATAAAATTAAGCCGGATTTTGTTTCAACAATTTCGGAAGAATTTTTAAAACCTTCATACTCACCTGAAGAATTACAAATTGGAGATTTTTCAAATCCAATAAAAACTGATTTGAGTTTTTTAGATGAAGTAAATTTCTTCAAAGGTAATATTTCTGCAGGGTTAGGTATTTATACAATACCCACAGTTGGCGTTAACTATGCTCAACCATTTACAAATGGAATTATCGAAGGAATGTTTAATGGCTCTTTTACCAGAGCTTATGTTGATAACAGCGATAAATATAAAACCCGCGCTGGGTTTAATTTACTTTACTGGTCAGATATTGAAGGACAATTTTTGCCCGGCACACAATTTAATGTTAATGGAAATTATGGAACAACAAGTCTTAAATTTTTCGCATCTGATAAACCGGAAGAAAGAAGAAGTGTTAACTCTGGCAAATTTGAGGTTGCAATAAAAAATGATTTTAACAGAAATTTTTTGTTAGGACTCAATCTATCTGATAATGTAGCGAACATCTCGCAGGAAAAATTTAGCGAGAACAATGTAAGATTTAGAGGTGAAAGCTTAATTAAATTTTCATCATTTAATCTTGGTGTTGCTGTAGATTATAGAAATCATACCATCAAAAATCTTTTAGGTGATAACTCCGGAAAAGATTTTTTCTCAATCAGACCAACGGCAGGATTTCAATTTACAGAATTAGTTAAAGGTTCTTTTGGATGGAATTTTTCCAGAGGAGCAGGGAATTCATATAACGCTCTTTATGCTTCAGTGGCAATTAAGTTGGATAAAAATCTTACACTCTTTGGTGAGTATGCCCCAACTGCTGAATTTCTTAGTCCGGGGAGCTATTTGTTAAAAAATAATTATTATAAAGTTGATAGCATCGGAAGTATTTATTGGGAAAGACGAAATTCTCTATCAGCAACTGTTAAGTATGAATATGATAAATATTTTCAGATTGATGGAGGATTTAACTACTTCTCCTCAAATAGTTATCCTTATTTTACAAACTCAATGCAGTCCGGCAGGTTTGAATTAAATTATGCTGATATGAAAAGTATAAGTCCATTTGTAAACTTTTTATTTTACTTAGGACCGCACGGAGAATTTTACAGCTCACTTAGATTTACAGATGCTACTGATGAAGCGGGAAATTTAATTCCCTACATTCCAAAATTTGAATTAAATGCCTCATACAGTTATAAATTTAGTCCTGAAATAAAAGGTATAGCCCGTGCTGATTATTTCTCAAAAAGATATTCGGATATAGCAAATAAAATATCTATCGGTGATTACTTTGATTTAGGTTTATCATTCATTTATACATTTCAATCTAATCTTGATTTTACTTTAGACATTAATAACATTTTGAATTACAAAAACTATTTTTGGAATGGATACAAAGAAATACCTTTAAATGTTATTTTAGGTATAAATTATCGTTTGTAATTTTTAGCGCAGATTTAAAAACAATTTTAATACTTTATCATTGCGCAGAATAGATATTATTTAGAATGACAAAAGCAGAACTAATAATCAGATTTTCAAATACCGCAGGCATTCCCGATGCTGATGCCAAGATATTTTTTGAACTGCTTTTAAAAAGAATATCTGCTTTACTTAAATCGAGCCAATCAATTTTTATTCCGGAGTATGGATATTTTCATCTTATAAAAGGTAAGATCAAAAAACCTTCTTCTGAATTTATCAGGGAGGAAAGCGCTGAAGAGCTGCTGAATATCATCCTCTACTCTCAGGATGATAAACTTAGCCAGTCGGAAACTAAGGGATTTGTATTTAACATTCCTTTTTTTGATGAAGAAGATTATTATCCGGTTGATTCATATTTTAGTTTAAGTATTGGTAAACCTCTAATACCTTTAAGAGGAGTTCTTACTGATAATTCCTTTACTCCAACAGCCGGTTATGAATATAGAAGGTTACTGGAATCAAAAGTTGATGATATAATAGCAAAATCAAAAATTATTACTCCGGAGGAGCAATACCCAATTTTAATTATTGATGCAAGCTCATACAACACTAATCAGGTGCAGTTGGAAAAGGCAGAGGATAATCTGGATTCGATGCTATCAGATATTCAATCTGATATTGAAAAAAATGAAGATGCAACAAAACAAAATGTAGTTAAAAACATTGCGTGGGATTTTGGAGAAGATCTTTCAAGAAAAATTTCTGCGGATTCAATTCTTGATCTTACCGATGAAAGATTAAATAATTATTACACGGAAACTAATGATATTGTTGAGTCCGAAAAGGAATTGATCATCCCAACAACCGAAGAAAATATTCTTGATGAATTATTAAAAGTTGAAAATGAAAAAGATGTTATTACTCCTCAATTTAATAAAGATGAATTTGTAGAGAACAAAAAACCTGAGATAACTTCACCAGAAGCTGAACGATTATTGGACGATTTAGATGATTTTGAGGAAGTAAAATCAAATTTAAGTGATGATAAAAATATTGATGATGAAATATCTGATGAAGAATTCTGGAAGTCTACTTCAAAATTATTTGAGACTTACAATCCACGTGAAATAAGATCAGAGCAGGATAATGAATTTACAGAAGTCAAATCCCCTGTATCTAATCTTGGGGATTTTTCCGCCACTGTGGGCAAGATAAAGTTAGCTCCTGAAAAAGTGGAAGATGAACAAGTTAATGAAGAAGTTGTAGATTCTTCTGAGGCAAAAGTTGAAATTGTTAAAGATGAAAATCAACCGGAGCATAAAAGGAAACGCTGGACATTTGTAATTCTTCCGATCTTGCTAATACTAATTGCTGCAGGATTTTACTATTATAATCAGGTTTATAAAAAAAATACAGTAAGTATCAAACCAGATGAACTTTCGCTTAAATCAAATAATACAAATATTATTGAGCGTGATTTTCAGATTCCGATAACTTATCCTTATCCACCTGAAAAAAATATTGTAGATAATACTAAAAGTGTAAATGAAAGTAATGTTAAAACAGAGCAACCTGAAAAAAATATTCAGAAACCAGAAATCAAAAATTTAGATACTCAAAAACCAAAGAGGGAAATAAATAAAGTTGTTAAAAATGCAGTCCCGGCAGGCAACCCTGTAAGCATTGGAAATAACATTTATCGGTACGGAGATATTTATGTTGTGCAGGTAGCATCTTTCAGATCAAATTCTATAGCTGAAAATGAAGCGGGCAAATACAGGAACAAAGGTTATAATTCATTTGTAGAAGCGGTCGAAATTCCGGAAAAAGGTTTGTGGTATAGAATAAAAGTTGGTAATTTTTCATCAGTAGATGAAGCAAAAAATTTTATTTCAAAAAATATTCGCTAATTCAAAATTAAAAGGATTGATATGAACTTATTTGAAATTTTCTTAAAAGGCGGTTATATAATGTGGTTTATTTTACTTAGCTCAGTTATTGGCTTAGCTGTTGTAATTGATCGCTTTATTGTTCTTAGAAGAGCAAAAATTAATGTGCCTGCCTTTATGGTAAGGATAAGAGGTTTTATTAAGAAAAAAGATATTTCCGGTGCAATCAGTTATTGCATGCAGGAAAAATCTCCGGTTGCAAATATCGTTCGTAAAGGATTGAAGAAATACAGATACGGACACGATAGAGTTAAAGACGCAATTGAGAATGCCGGAAGTCAGGAAATAAGTAAACTTGAAAAAGGTTTACCAGTGTTAGCAAGCGTTGCAGGTATTGCTCCGCTACTTGGATTTCTTGGAACAGTAACAGGAATGATACAAGCTTTTATGACAATACAGGATCTTGCCGGCGCTGCAAATCCAAGTGATCTTGCAGGTGGAATTTGGGAAGCACTTATCACAACCGCATTTGGTTTGATAGTTGGCATCCCTGCTTTAGCATTATATAATTATTTCTTAAGCTCGGTTAAAAAATTAGTTGGTGAAATGGAAACCGTGGCTAATGATGTAATTGATGTCATTCAAGAGGGCGGAAAAGAAGAAGCCGATATTGATGATGAAATTGAAATTGAATTGTAGGTAAAAAATGAAATTTAAAACTTCAAATGAACCTATGAGCATTTTTGCTTATTCTTCTTTAACGGATATTGTAATGCTTCTGCTCATTTTCTTTTTGCTTACTTCACAGTTTGTAATCCAAACTGGGGTAAAGGTTAAATTGCCGGGCTCAAAGATGAATGAGAAATCAGAACCATCAACAATGATTGTTACACTTACATCCGGCGGCGGCGTTTATGCTGGCGATGAAGAGATAAGTATTGATCAACTGCCGGCTAAGCTTGGTGCGTTGAAATCCCAGACGAATCAGGATAATCTAATTATTCGCGCTGATAAAACTGTTGCGATTGATTTGGTGATTAAGGTAATTGATGCTGCAAAAATTTCGAATATCGAAAAGTTTACAATTGAAACTGAAAAAGAGAAACTTTAAAATGTATTTGTCAAATCAAAATATTACCAGATTATCTTATTCATCTTCTATCCTTTTTCATATTATCATTTTGGCTTTATTCTTAATTATTAATTTTACAGTTGAATATAAATCCAAAGATTATGTTGAGCTTTCTTTCGGAATATCTGGCGAGCAAGGATCATCAGGCGCTATTGGAAATCAACTAAATAAAACTGAAGAATTAGCAAAACCTGAAAAGGAAACTGTTACCGAAACAAAAAGTAAGGAAGTAAAAGAGGTTGAACTTCCAAAAGCTAAAAACACGGAAAAGGAAAATGTGATTGTTCCTTCGTCCAAGGATAAGGAAATAAAAAAAGAAACAAAGCAGGAAAATTCAAAACAGGAAAATTCCAGCACTTCAAATACAGGTAAAGGAAATCTTGCAAAAGGCGAGGGAAGTTTTGGATTTGATATTCAATGGGGTGGAAGCGGAACACGAAAAATTTACAGTTACACACTTCCTGATTATCCCGAAGGAGTGAATAAGGAAATAGATATACGATTAAAGTTTACAATTAAACCGGATGGAACTGTCGGATCAATATTCCTTTTATCCAAAGCGGACACAAGATTAGAAAATGCAGCTATTAATTCTTTGTGGCAGTGGCGATTTGAACCATTAAGTTCAACTCAACAACAGGTTGATCAATCAGCGGTTATTGTTTTTCCGTATCGGTTAAATTAGATTCGTCTTTGTAATAGAATCTGTAAAAGAAAAATTCTGCAATTGTTAAAAGTGTTAATGAAAATGTATCACGATCGAATTGAATGCCTAAACCTTTGGGTTCCATAACAAGTTTTGCAACAATTCCTGTAATCGTCCATCCAACTGCGAATAAAATTACGATAAGAGTTACATTTAATAATCCTGCAGAAACACTTTCATCCTGCCATTTTTTTGTGTAGATAACGAGAGCAAAAATCAGGTGAGCGAAAAAAATAAATGCGGTTATCATAACTAATGAATTCCTTCTTTTAGTTTACGATTTGCAAGATTCATTCCCAGCAATCCACCAATCATTCCAAATAATGAGTTAATTAAAAAGTTGCTGAAGAAAATCAGTATAAGATATAAAAATGAAAATCCGGTTTTCTCAATTTCTTTCGCAATACCCTTAAGTAACTTTAAAGAGTCATCTAACAATGGTCCCAAGTTCCACTGCCGCATAACAATTTCAGATTGTGGTAAACTTTGGATAAAATCATTTGTTCTTGCAAAATAGGTTAATAACATTTCAAACAATGTTATAAAGATTGTTGCAACAACACCGGTTAAAAATCCAAATCCTAAACCTTTTCCGATGCTAACTTTTTCTGAGGAGTTTGTGATTTTTTTATCTAGCAAAACTGCAAAAACAGCGGCACCAGGAACTAATAAACAACAACTAAAATTTTTGATTCCCGGTACAGTTGCAAGAACTGCCGCAGCAAATCCTGCTAAAAGGGTGGGTAAATATTTTTTTAAACTCATTTGTGTGTTTTAATTTTTGTGTAAAGAGAATTTTCAATTGCGTCCAAAATATATAGAAATACCGCCGAACCGAAAAGGATGCCTGTTATTGCTGCAATAATTTTGTTGTACTGATATAAACCTATCGAATAGAAAATAACGTCTGCAAGCATTGGAAGTGAAAATAAAATCAATTGCCAGGTTTTTATTTTTATAGTGATTTGGGGAATTAGAATAATTAAGGATGAGATTAAAACACCCATATATATTCCAGTACATCTGGCACAGACTAAGAAAGTACCGTTTTCGCAAGTAAAAGATTTGTTAACATTTTGATGACAGACAGTTGAATATCCAAGTTTTAAATATGGATAAATCGAATGAAGAAAATTGTTTTTAATGCAAGGAGAAATTAAACCTGTAAACCAAATTACAGCGATAATAAAAATTATAAATCTGAGTAATAATTGAATCCGGATATTTCTTTTATTGTTATGCAAACTTAATTGTTATTATCTTTTCTAAAAACCAAAATGGAATTCTTTGAAAGGATGTATAATTTATTATTAAAAAGCATTGAGGAAACAAGCTCAGGTATTTCATCAACACCGAGTAAAGTTAAGACAGACAATTGGGCTTCCGGTAATCTCAAATTGCTGTATAATATTTTTTTCTCAGCCGTAGCCGTAAGCTGATCAAAAAGAATTCTGATACCATTTAGTTTTACTTCACAATTAATTTTAACAATCCCATTTCCATACTGATCAAAAACAATAATTTTATCTTCATCGATTATGAATATATTATTATTAGAAGCGATGGCTAATTGTTTTGGGTTGCTTAGCATAAAATTACCAGCATCAAATCCGCCAAAATCCTGTTTGAAGTTTCCGTTAAAATCGAACTTCATTGCTCGTTTATTTTCAGAATCAATCAGATAAAGATCACCTTGATTCGAAGTAGCACAGCTAAGCGGATAACCAAAACTTTCCCGCGAATCATCACTATCTCTTGTATAAAGCGATGAAATAAAATTAAGATTTTTATCAAATCTTTTTATACGATGATTGTTTTTATCGGCTACATAAACTGTAAGCGGATCGGCAAAAACGTCGGCAGGATCATCAAATGAATTATCACCCCAACCATAACCGCCAAAAGATTTCATTTCATTCCCTAACGTATCAAGCAGAAAGGCCTCATTGCTGCCTTTGTCTGTAACGTAGATTAATCCGTTTGCAGTTATATAAAATGAAGTAGCAGATTTAAAGTTTCCAATTGATTCAGAGTATTCAAAACTTTGTGCTAACGATAATGAAGATAAAGCAACAAAAAATATAAATAATTTTTTCATTCTTAATAATTTCTAATTACTGATTCAAATTAAAGTAAGAAAAACATCATTCTCAAGGGAATGAAGGATAAAAGAATATCGTTTTTATTCAGTCAATATATAGATTTCCAAATTGCATTTATAAGCGTGCTTCGATATATTTCGACCCGAAATTTGTTATTAAAATAAATTGTCCCGTGGTGTAACTGGCAACACGTCTGACTCTGGATCAGAAGAGTTCAGGTTCGACCCCTGACGGGACAACAATCCAATATTCAATGAATAATGAATAATTTACAATTAAATCTTTTCCCAATTATTCATTGTTAATTTTTAATTATTAATTTTGTTTTACACTGGCGCGTTCGTCTAGTGGCTTAGGACACCGCCCTCTCAAGGCGGGGATCACGGGTTCGAATCCCGTACGCGCTACAAAGAAATAATTTATTAGTCGTCTTACACAAATCTTTGAAACCTTCGAGGTTTGTCTAAAAAAACAATTAAAAAAAAACGATTCTTAATTATTTCAGGAAACCTCGAAGGTTTTTATCAAATGTGCTTAAGGTAAATTAATTAAAGAATTACAAAGTAATCACGGGTTTTCCCGAAGGGATGGCAAAGCCAGAATCTCGTACGCGCTACAAAGAAATAATTTATTAGTCGTCTTACACAAATCTTTGAAACCTTCGAGGTTTGTCTAAAAAAACAATTAAAAAAAAACGATTCTTAATTATTTCAGGAAACCTCGAAGGTTTTTATCAAATGTGCTTAGAGTAAATTAATAAAAAAATTACAAAGTAATCACAGGTTCTCCCAATATGATGGCGATGCCAGAAATCCATACGTGCTACGAAAAAAAATTAAGCGGACTTTATGTTCGCTTTTCTTATTTTAACACCGATGAAAAGATTTAATAAACATATTTTTGTTTGTGAAAACCTTAGACCTGCCGGACATCCTAAAGGTTGTTGTGCTGAAAAAGGAAGCGTTGAAATACGTGAGTACTTTAAATCCCGATTAAAAGAACTTGGTTTGAATGCTGATGTAAGAGCAAATGCTTCCGGATGTCTAGATGCTTGTGAATTTGGAGTATCAGTTGTTGTTTATCCTGAGCAAGTTTGGTACGGCGGTGTAACCAAAAACGATGTTGATGAAATAATTCAATCACACATAATTAATAATAAACCTGTTGAACGATTAAAGATTAAACATCCAAGATATAATAAAGATGCCGGTAAGGACTAATAAAAATTTTGCTAAAAAGATTTTTGATATCTTAAAGAAACAATATCCAAAAGTTAAACCTGCATTGGAATACTCAAACCCGTTCGAGCTTTTAATCGCTACAATACTTTCTGCTCAATGCACTGATGAAAGAGTAAACATTGTAACCAGGCAGCTCTTTAAAAAGTACCGCAATCCACAGGACTTTATAAATGCTGATGACGAAGAATTAGAAAAAGATATTTTCTCAACCGGATTTTATAAACAAAAAGCTAAAAGCATTAAAGCGTGCTGTGCTGAATTAATTAAAAATCATAAAGGAAAAGTTCCCGCAGATTTTGATGAACTTGTAAAACTATCCGGGGTTGGACGAAAAACCGCTTCTGTTGTTGCGGGGAATGCTTTTGGAATTCCTTCCATAGCTGTTGATACTCATGTAAAACGATTATCAAATCTGTTAGGTTTTGTTGATTCACAGAATCCGGATAAAATAGAAATGCAATTAAAAGAGTTGCTTCCTGAATCATATTGGATAAACGCATCTCATTGGCTGGCAATGCACGGAAGAAAAATTTGCATTGCAAACAGACCAAAATGTTTAGAATGTGTTTTGGCTGATCTATGTCCAAGTTATAACCCTAATGCAAATCAAAAAAAGAAAAAATAATGGATAATTCAAGAAACAGAGAATATTGTTTGACGCTTTTAAAAGAGTACACAAAAAGTGATAGCTTATTAAAGCACGCCTTTGCTGTTGAAACCTGTGTGAGAGCTTACGCTGAAAAATTTAATGAAGATGTTGAATATTGGGGTAATGTTGCTCTGCTTCACGATTTTGATTATGAAAAATTTCCAACCGCCAAAGAACATCCATTTAAAGGTGCAGAGATTTTAAAAGAAAAAGGTTTTGATGATGTGTTTATAAAATCAATCTTATCTCATGCAGACTATAGCGGCGAACCGAGAGATACATTACTTAAAAAAGTGTTATTTGCTTGTGATGAATTAGCCGGATTTATTACTGCTGTCACTTATGTGCGGCCTTCAAAATCTATTAGTGAAGTTGAACTTAGCTCTGTAAAAAAGAAAATGAAGGATAAAGCTTTTGCTCGTGCTGTAAGTCGTGATGATATAATTAATGGTGCCGCTGGATTAGGAATTTCCCTTGATGAACATATCCAATTTTGTATTGAGGCAATGAAAAGAAACGGAAAAGAATTAGGTTTATGATTGTCGGAGATAGAGTTGACAATTTCCAATTAAAAGATCAGTTTGGCAACGAATTTGATTTGTATGCAAATTTAGATAAAGAGGTTTTACTTGTCTTCTATCCAAAGGACGAAACTGCCGTTTGCACCAGACAATTAGTAGATTATTCTTCAAATCAAGAAGAGTTAGATAAATACGGGATAAAAATTGTAGGTGTAAATATTGATCCAGTTGAATCTCATAATTCATTTTGTTCACATAATAAAATTGATTTCCCAGTTTTAAGTGATAATGATAAAAAAGTTAGCAAATCTTTTGATGCTCTTAATATACTTGGTAAAAACAAACGAAAGCTTGTTTTAGTTGGTAAGGACAAGAAAGTAAAATTTATTAAATCCACATTGCCCATATTTTTCTTAGATGCCAGACAATTGTTACAAGAATTTAAAAATTTATAACTAACATAAAGACTTGACTATTTGATATTAACTTGCCTAATTTTGGGCAAAAATCAGGAGAAGATTTAGAGATCGTTGCTACAGTTCTAAAACGTAATCATAATTAAATAATTTGATGTTAGTATAACTGAAATGAAAAGCAAGATCTTCTTTATTTTTCTTTTGATAAGTGTATCATATCTTTCTGCACAGCAGGATGTAAAGATCCTTTCTTCAGATTTTAATTCAGCTACCATTGAATATTCTCCTTTGTATGTTGATACTTCTTTTGTTGAAACCGATAATGGGAAATTTAGAAAAGTTGAAATTTTAAATGGAGAGGTTGAAAACTTAAATGATTGGGGATCACCCGCTATACCAGTTCGTAAATTTAGTTTTGGAGTTCCATCCGAGTTTGGTAATACCATTGAAGTTCTCTCTTCTTCCTACAAAGAAATATCCGGACAGATAATTCCGGTTCCCTATGTTGAACCCGATTCACAATTCTCTTCTTACATCTTCAAAAAAAATTCCAATTACTCTGCTATCAATACCAACAATGAGCTAGTTTCATTCGGTGAGTTTGGATTGTTGAGAGATGTAAACACACAAATTGTAAAAGCTGCCCCGGTTATTTTTGATCCTTCGCTAAATAAAATTAGGATTTACACAAAAATAGTTTTTAGAGTAAACTTTGGTAACACCACATCAATAAGCAGTAAACCTGCAGATGATTTACTTAACGGTGCTTTAATTAATTTTAACGTTGCAAAGTATTGGACGATTGATAAATCAAATCTTAAAAAGACTGCTGTTACAAAAAGTGTACTTGCCTCCGGTAAATGGGTTAGATTTGAAGCCCCTGAAGAAGGAATGTATAAGATATCAAGATCCGCTTTAATTTCTTTAGGAATAGATCCAAATACAGTTGATCCAAGAACAATTAAAATTTATAATAATGGCGGAAAAGTTGTTCCGGAAAATATTTTAACTCCAAGACCAAATGATCTAGTGGAGAATGCAATAATAGTTGTTGGGGAAGAAGATGGGAAATTTGATGATAATGATTATATAATTTTTTATGGAAGAGGCAGCAGTTTTTGGGATTATGATAGTGATGGAGTAACAATAAAAAGATTTTTCCATCCTTATTCTAAAAAGAATTATTTCTGGATTACATCCGGTGGTGTGAACGGGAAAAGAATGACGGACAAGCCCGGACTAAATACAACGCCTGCAGTAATTCAAACATCAACTAAAGCTTTTGCATCCTGGGAAGAAGACAAAATAAATTTAGGCAAGACCGGTCGTCAGTTTGTTGGAGATGATTTTTCTCAATCTGTAAGTTCACGGACTTATATGAATAAGTTAGATGGAAGAATAAGTTCGGTTCCTATTAATTATAATTTTGTTTTTGTCATTGGATCATCAAGCGGTATGGCTCTTAACATAACAGAAAATGGTTCCCAGGTTTTTTCACAAAATTTTAATGGCTATGGATCTGCGTTATATACTGTTGGCACCTATAATTCCGGAGCTTTTACATTCATAGGTGATTTGCCTGATAACAGAAGTGTGTTAAATTTTAAAGTTACCCCTTCTTCCGTTACTTCTGTTGGATATCTTGATTATCTAACTATTCAATACGAAAAAGAACTTAAAGCTTTTGGAGATAATCTTTTATTCTTTTCCAATCCCACAACAGGAATAATAGAATATGATCTTAACGGATTTACAAACTCAAATATTAAAGTTTACGATATAACTGATTATCAAAATGTAAAGCTTGTTACAAATTATTCGTTATTAAGCGGAAGCGAATGCAGATTTCAGTTTGATGAATTGGCAAATAAAAGATCAAAATATTTTGCTGTTGGTAATGATGCTTTCAAAACTCCAATCAATCCCATTGAAATACAAAACTCTAATTTGCACGGCGAACAGACAGGTGCAAAATTTCTTATAATCACTCATAAAAATTTTAAAGATGCTGCAAACAATCTTAAAACTTATAAAGAAAATCAGGCGCCCATAACAATTTCAACTTATGTTGCTGATGTTGATGAAATTTATAATGAGTTTTCTTCAGGCGTTACTGATCCAACTGCTGTTAGAGATTATATAAAATATGCTTTTGATAATTGGCAGATAAAACCGGAATATGTTCTTTTATTCGGTAAAGGAACTTACGATTATAAAAATATTGAAGGTTACGGTGATAATTTTGTACCAACCTGGCAATCAGAGGAATCATTGGCACTGGTGGATTCCTATACAACAGATGATTTCTTTGTGCGCGTTTCCGGTACTGATTTTATACCTGATTTAGCTCTTGGAAGAATTACCTGCCGCACTGCTGAAGAAGCGAATAACATTGTTAATAAGATAAAAGATTATGAGTTAAATCAGCAAAAAGGTAACTGGCGAAATTTAATAACTTTAATTGCTGATGACGGTCGTACTTCAACAACTTATGAAGGTTCAGAACATACAGCACCATCAGAAAATCTTGCTAATACTTACTTCCCGAATTCCTTTGATATTAATAAAATTTATAGTGCTGCTTATCCTGATGTTTTAACTGGACAGGGAAGACGCAAACCATTGGTTAATCAAGCAATAATTAATGCAATGAATGATGGAACTTTGTTTGTAAATTATATAGGGCACGGAAGTCCTGAACTTTGGGCTCACGAAGTAATTTTTGAAAAGAGTGTAACAATTCCGCAATTAAAAAATGACAAATACTTTTTCCTTTGTGCTGCAACCTGTGATTTCGGATATTTTGATATCCCAAATTTCCAAAGCGCTGCAGAGGCAATTATGTTTTTACCAAATGCAGGTGCAATAGCTTCATTTACCGCAGCAAGACTTGTTTATTCGGGCTATAATCATCAGTTAAATTATGCTTTTGTACAGGCACTATTCCAATCTCCGCGTGATACTTTAAATCTTAGTATTCCGATTGGTAAAGCATCTTTTCTAACCAAGAAAACAAAGTTTGATGTAAATGATAGAAAGTATAACATCTTTGGCGATCCAACCTTAAGATTATTGGTGCCGCAATATGCTGCTTTAGTGGATTCAATAAATGGAAAAAATTTAGCGGTTAATGTTCAAATACAAGCATTAAGCAAAACAAAAATAGATGGAAGAGTTTTAAAACCAGATAATACTACCTGGGATGATTTTAATGGTGAAGGTGTGTTAACATTTTTTGATTCTCAAAGAACGATGCTGCTTGAACAGATCGGTAATTATCCCGTAACCGTTCAGGGCGGAATAATTTTTAATGGTAGGGTCTCAATTAACAACGGCAGATTTTCTACCGAGTTTGTTGTACCAAAGGATATTTCATACGAAAATAAAAAAGGCAAAATAATTTTTTATTTCCTGAACAATTCAGTTGATGGACTTGGTTATTCAGATAAGGTTATTGTAGGTGGAACAGATAGTACAATTGTAAATGATGGAAAAGGTCCTGCAATAGAAATATTTTTTGATGATGTTGCTTATAGTAATTCATATCTCGTAAACCCGAACCCAAATCTTATTGTAAAACTATATGATGAAACCGGATTGAATACTACGGGAACTGGTGTCGGGCATAAACTTGAAGGAATATTAAATCAAAAAGTAACAGATCCCATTGACTTCACAAATCATTTTAAGGGTGACCTTGATGCTGGTGGAAAATCAGGAACGATAGATTATAAATTTAATAATCTTGGTTCAGGTGATTATCAGTTATTAGTAAAAGCGTGGGATGTGTTTAATAATTTTTCTGAAGAAAATACATTTTTTAGTGTGGTTGAAGGCAACGATCTTACGATTAGAAATGTTTATAATTATCCCAATCCATTCAGCGGAAAAACTCAATTTACATTTCAACAAAATCTTTCCAAACCTGTTGATGTTAAAATTAAAGTTTATACAATTGCGGGAAGATTAATTAAAGAAATTGAACAATTAAATTTGAATGAAAAATTTGTAGTTATTGATTGGGATGGGCGGGATGCAGATGGGGATCAATTGGCAAGCGGTACTTATCTGTATAAAATTATTGTTAAATCTTCAGATGGTGAATTTCAGAAAAGTGTACTAGGAAAATTAGCTGTTATCAATTAGTAATGCCTAAAAATTTGCGTTTTATGTAACTGTTCTTTTTTATATTTAGTTGTTAAAATAGATTAATAAAAGTAATAATAATATTTATTCATTTCGGAGGATATAAAATGAAAATCATTCTCAGGTTAATGCTGATCAGCGCTATGTTTGGAGCTTTTGCTAGCGTTTCGTATGCACAAGGTGAAGCCGCTGTTCCATTTCTTTTGTTAGCACCAGATTCTCGTGCAGGTGGTATTGGTGAATCTGGTACAGGTTTAGCTGATAATTCTGCAGCTATTTTTTGGAACCCCGCTGGTATTGCTTTTCAAACTGGCACAGAAGTCAGTATAACACATAGTAACTGGCTGCCGCAATTTAATCTGGATCTCTTTTATGATTATTTAACCTTCAGACAATACATTGATGATTTAGGCGGAAGTGTAACAGCAAGTATCACCTATATGAACTTTGGTGAGTTTGTCAGAACCGGAGAAGCTGATCCTACACCGCTTGGAACATTCAGATCTTTTGATGCAGCATTAACACTTGGATATGCAACAAAAGTTTCTTCAGATTGGGGATTAGGTTTTAACTTTAGAATTATTCACAGCCGTTTATCCGATCAGAGTGTAGGCGAGGAACAAGGTAAAGGTGTTGCAACTTCTGTAAGCTTTGATGTGGCAACAATGTGGAGACCCAAGAACTTTGTTATCCCACTGATTGATGAAAACATCGGCGGTAAATTTAGTCTTGGCATAAATCTAAGTAATATGGGTCCCAAAATATATTACATCGATAAAGCTCAGGCAGATCCAATCCCAACAAACTTTCGTTTGGGTTTTGCATACCAAATTATTTCCGATGAATTTAACAGCTTAATTTATACACTTGATTTTAGCAAACTGCTTGTTAATAAATCAACTAAACAAATTCCTTTTGGAGATTCCACTAAAACAGTTTCTGAATCAGATGAATGGTACAAAGCTATATTTACTGCCTGGAGCAATAAACCATTCAGAGAAGAGCTTAGAGATATTGTAACTTCAATGGGACTTGAATATTGGTACGGCACACCGGGTGATTTTCTTTTTGCATTAAGAACCGGATTTTTCTATGAAGATCCATCTTACGGAAACAGAAAATTTGTAACCTTTGGCGCAGGTATCAGATATGATATTTATGGTTTTGATTTTAGTTATATCACAACATCAGTCTTCAAAGGTGGTGAAAATCATCCATTGTCTGATACACTAAGATTTACTGTCTTAATCGGTTGGGGAGCAGTTCCGGAATCAACCAGAGGATTACCAAGGGGAATCTAATTTGAATATGCGTAAAGCTTTTCTTTCACTTGTTGTTATTTTTTTAACGATGGGCAGTTTATCTGCCCAAAGTTTTATTGGTAAAATTAATCCATTTCCGAGTCAATCTGATAAAGTTCTTTCCAATGATACTGTTAAAATTTTAGCAGTGATGGTTAGCTTTCCCGAAGATCGCGATGGAACTACTTTTGGCAATGGAAAATTTGGATCTATCTATTCCAAAGATTATGGTTCGAATATCCTCGACCCGCTTCCACATGATAAAAGTTATTTCGAATCTCATCTTACATTTGTAAAAAATTATTTTAAAAAAGTTTCTAACGGTAAAACAAATGTATCATTTACAATTCTTCCGGATACATTTTCTGTTTCTAAAACAATGAGAAACTACGCACCTGCAATTGATTTTTCACCACTCGGACAATTTGCACAGGAAGTTTGGGCTAAAGCTGATCAAATGAATCCCGGATTTAATTTTTCTGATTATAATGTGTTTTTAATTTTTCATGCTGGTGCCGGAAGAGATATTTCTTTACCCGGAAGTTTAGGTAATGAAAAAGATTTACCTTCTGTTTATCTGAATGAAAATACTTTTAAAAATATTTTTGGGCAGTCATTTGATGGATTTCCTGTATCAAATGGTTCATTCAAGATTAAAAACAGTATGATAATTCCTGAAACAGAGAGCAGGGAACTAGAAAGCATTTCAGGAAAAGTATTATTTGAGATTACAATAAATGGTTTACTGGTTGCAAGCGTAGCAAGTTATTTAGGTCTGCCGGATTTGTTTGACACGGAAACCGGACTAAGTGCAATTGGAAGATTCGGTCTGATGGATGGACAATCAATTTTTGCATACAACGGTGTGTTTCCACCTGAACCATCTGCGTGGGAAAAAATTTATCTTGGCTGGGCTAACCCTGTAACTATTGAACCTGCTAACTATAATATAAATCTTGTTACAAACTTAGCTGCCACTTTAGCTGATACGGTAATTCTAAAAGTTCCTTTAAACTCCTCAGAATATTATCTGATAGAGAACAGACAACGAGATGCTTTTAAAGATGGCGCAAAGGTAACTCTAAAATCCAGCGGAAATATTTTTACAAAAACATTTCCGAAAGACACAACAGGTTTTTATAGCTATAATACAGATTCATTATCAGGAGTTATTCTTGATGTTGATGAATTTGATTGGGCATTACCGGGTAATGGAATTGTAATCTGGCATATTGATGAAAATGTTATCAATGCAAAGTTAGCTGATAACAAAATCAATACAGATAAAACAAGGCGCGGAGTTGATGTTGAAGAAGCTGATGGTGTTCAGGATATTGGCGAAAAGTTTGTAACAATTTTTGGCGATCAGGTAATTGGCGAAGGAACGGATCAGGATTTTTGGTATGCAGGTAATAAGGCAAAGCTTTATAAAAACAGATTTGCAAAAGACACTCGTCCAGATACAAAAACCAATACAGGTGCAAACAGTTTAATTACAATTAAAAATTTTTCAAGCATCTCCAACAAAATGTCATTTAAGATTGAGTATGGAGATTCTATATTAAAACCAATCTTCACTAAAGAACTCAATTTTCAAAACCTGGTTTATGAATTATCTGTATCGGCTAATCCTGCCAATAATCAATTCTGTTTCTTAACTGGTACAGAGTTAAGAATATTTAAAGATGATTCAGAAATAAAAGCAATACCTGATTTCTCTCTTTACAAAATACCTTCAGTATACTTCAACAATACTACATATTATATTGGTGCGTTAAATAATGAGCTTAATGTATATATGGATGACGGTAATCAAGAATATTTATTTAAAACTACTCTAAATAATTTAATAACTGCACCGCCAGTTTTAGTAAGAACACCGACAAATAATTATGAAATTTTAGTTGCCACAGCTGATAATAAAATAATTTCTTATTCATTAGGCAGCTTGCCTTCAAACGATCCTGATACAATTAAAATAACATCTTTTCCAACGGATGTTTTATTTTCTAAAATTGCTTCAGATGGAAACGAAACTGCAGCCATTGGTAGTAATTTTATAAATCTATCAAATCCTTTTTCCAGCATTGTTACGGAAGGATTTGAATTTAAATTAAATAACGAAAGATTCGTCGATTTAGCATTAAGTAAGAGTTCTGATAATAAAATTATTTATGCAGCACTAACTGCTGACAATGAGTTTTATGTTTTTGTTGATAAAAAACTTTATTCTACTTTTTCATTATCAACACAAATACCAATAACTTCATTTTCTCTAGTTGATTTGAAGCAGGAGGGAAATAATTATATCGTGTTTACAAACGGAAAAGAACTTGAGGCAAGAAATCTAACAGGTGCATTAGCAGAAAACTTTCCAGTATCAGATCCCCAAGGAAAAAATTTTATTGGAAATCCATTAGCTATGGATTTTGAAGGAGGAAAAAACGCTGAGATAATAACTTATACAGATGATGGGAAAGTATTTGCTTTCGATGGCATTACTGGAAAGATTGTTGAAGGGTTCCCCATTACTGCTGGTGACAGGGTTGAAGTAGTTCCGGTTCTTTTTAACAGTGATAATAAAGCATCACTGGCACTAATAAATGCAAAAAACTTTTTCTCTAAATGGAATATAGGTTCAACTGAAGGGACATTATTCTGGGGGGAAAAAAATACTAATAATCAAAATTCTGCTTTTGTAGATGCTGCTAAAACCTTGAATATAATAAACCAATTCTTCCCAACAAATCGTGCATACAATTATCCTAACCCTGTTTATGATGGACAAACTGCAATAAGATATTTTGTCGGTGAAGATTCAAAAATTAATATAAAGATTTTTGATTTAGCCGGTAGTTTTGTAGCTGAACTTAAAAATGATGCTAAAGGTGGATTTGATAATGAAACGATCTGGAATGTTGGTGATATTCAAAGCGGAGTTTATCTTGCAAGAATTGAAGCTATCGGATCAAGCGGTAAAACAGAATCTGTTGTAATAAAAATAGCTGTGGTAAAATAATCTTCAATCACAATTCAAAACATTATCCTGAAATTTTATGAAATTCTTTTTCTCTATTTTATTTCTACTGTTATTTAGCTCAAAAATCTTTTCACAGTTTACGGAATTTCATCCCGAACTTGATTGGTACACAATTAAGGGCAAGCATGCTGATATTCATTTTCATGATGGAGCTGAAAGAACCGCACAGGTTGTTGCAAAAATTGTTGATGATGTTTGGGACCCAATTTGTTCTCTTTACGGATATGAACCTGATAGAGTTCATTTTATTATAAAAGATATTGATGATTACTCAAACGGTGCTACGTATTTTTTTGACAATAAAATTGAAATTTGGACAAGTGCTTTGGATTTTGATTTGCGCGGCGCGCATAATTGGTTACGCAATGTAATCTCTCACGAGTTTACGCACATGGTTCAAATCCAGTCTGCAATGAAAGCATCCCGAAGTATTCCTGCAATATTCTTGCAAGTGCTTACTTATGAAGACGAAAGAAGACCTGATATTCTTTACGGATTCCCAAATGTTGTTGTGTCTTATCCGTTGGCGATGATCAATGTTCCTGCCTGGTTTGCAGAAGGTACCGCACAGTATATGCGTAAGGAGTTTAATTATGATAATTGGGATTCGCATCGTGATATGATTTTACGTTCTTATGCTTTGGATAATAATATGTTAAGCTGGAATGAAATGGGTGTGTTTGGAAAAACAAGTTTGGGTAATGAATCAGTTTATAACTCCGGTTTTGCTTTAACAAGATATATTTCTCAGAAATATGGCGAAGAAAAACTGCGCACTGTATCAAAAGCGCTTGGTAATTTTGGAACATTTACGATTGATGCCGCCTTTAAAAATGTTTTAGGTAAAGATGGGAATGAGATTTATGATGAATGGAGCAATTTTCTTAAATCTGATTACAAACAAAGAAGTGAAAAAGTTTTATCAAACTTAGTTGCAGGTGAACAGATTGCTAAAGATGGCTTTGGAAACTTTTATCCAATCTTTTCCAAATATGGTAAAAAAGTTTATTACATCTCAAATAAATCTTCTGATTATTTTGCTCCTGCCGGAATTTTTGAATACAACTTAGAAACTAAAACTGAAAAAAATATTGTTGGCGGTGTTCGCTCAACATTTTCTTTTACACCGGATGGAAATAAAATTGTGTATGCAAAAATTACAGAGGATAATCCGGATTGGTATAATGTGCATGATTTATTTGTTTATGATTTAACAACCGAAAAAGAAACAAGATTGACAGAAAATTATCGCGCTAATAATCCTTCGGTTTCTAATGATGGTAAAAGCATTGTATTTCTTTTTCAGAAAGATGGCACAACAAATCTTGGTATGGTGGATATTAGCGGCAAAAATTTTAAGAGGTTAACTAAATTTGAAAATGGCGAACAGGTTTACAATCCAAAATTTTCTCCAGATGATTCTTATATCGTGTTTGACTATTCTTATGGAAATACAAGAGACATTGCTAAAGTCAATTCTGCCGGAGGTAATGTGGAATTTATCATTGCTTCAAATAATGATGAACGAAATCCTGCATTTGATAAGAATGGCAATATTATTTTTAGCTCTGATGAAACAGGAATATTTAATCTTTATTCGATAAGTCTGAAATCAAAAACTAAAAAGCAATTAACAAATGTTATTGGCGGTGCTTTTATGCCTGATGTTTCGGATAATGGTGATATTGTTTATGCAGGATATACTTCAAGCGGTTATAAAATATTTTACATCACTCCGGATGAACAAAATAAAGTTATTGCTGGTAACGATTATGTACGATTAAATAATCCGCCTTTAAATAGTGATAAACCAAATGGTGATATAAATAATTTTAATATTACGGCACTTCAAAATTACGATGATAAAGATCTAACCGAATTGAAGAAAGAAAAATATTCAGGTGCATTTTCCCGCTTAACATTTTTTCCATTCCTGCGATTTGATAATTACAATACAGGGAATAGTTTAATACAAAAGTTTAAACCCGGTTTGTTTGTTTCTTCAAGTGATATGTTAAATCGTTATGCGATTTTTGCCGGCGGTTCAATCAATTCGAGATTGGAAAGAGATTTGTTTTTAGTTTTTGATTATAAAAATAAATTACCATTAATTTCTTCAATTGGATTAAGACCCGAACTCTCATTAGAACTATACAGTATAAGTCGCAAAGCAGATGTTGATGTTTCATTTGGTGCTGATACTGTTGGTACAACTGTTAATTACGATTACATTATTCCAACGAATGTTACTTATGATTTATTTGAATTTGATTTTATTGTGCGACACAGAATATTTTCACGTGATCAGAACTTACAATTTAAATTTACTTACAGCACATATACTGCAACCTTAGGAAGTTTTATTTTGCCTGATGAAAATCGAACTTTATATCCTACAACAAAGGATAATTATTTTATCGGAAGAAATTTTGAAACAAGGTACACCTGGAAATCAATTCTGCCAACTAAGGATGACGATATAAATCCCGTTGGCTTTTCAATTGATCTTGCATACAATTATGAATTTAATAAGTTCAATGAAAATGGCAACTATACCGTTGAAGATGGAATTTTAAAACCACAGTATTCACATTTTAATTTTCACAGAGTTGAATTAAAATCCGGACTTTATCTGCCGGTTTTTGATTCCCATACAATCAATGCTTCCTTTAGAGTTGGTTCTATTCTCGGTCCACAGCAACCAGACTTTTTTGATTTTTATCTCGGTGGATTAATTGGAATGAAAGCGTATCCATTTTATGCAATCAGCGGAAATGAAATTGCCTGGTTCAACTTAACTTATCGTTTCCCTTTATTCAGAGATATTGATGCAAAGATTGGTCATCTTTATCTGGATAAAATATTTCTTTCATTTAACGGTGATATCGGTAATGCGTGGACGGGCAATTTATCAACATCAGGTAAGTTTAAAAAAGGTGCTGGCGCAGAATTAAGATTCCAACTAAATTCATATTATCTTTTTCCAACAAGTATTTTCTTCAATGCGTCTTATGGATTTGATGAATTTACCAGAGTTGTGAATAATCAAACAATTAAGTATGGTAAAGAGTGGAATTTTTATGGCGGCATTTTATTCGGGTTTGAAATTTTAAATTTTAATAAACAGTTTAGACAGCGGTAAAAGGAATTTAAATGAAAAATATTTTTTTTGTTTTTGCATTTCTAATTTTAGCAAGTAACTCATTTGCGCAAATCTCAAATAACAATCTGGAGTTTTCAGGTAATTTGCAAACTGATGCAAAGAGGATTGTAAAAAATTATCAGGAACCTGTCTCTCAACAACTTTTACCATTAACCAGGGATAAAAAATCACCTGTGTTAGCTGGTATTTTATCTTTATTAGTTCCGGGTGCTGGTGAAATTTATACAGGAGAATATTTAAAAGCCGGAATATTTGTTGCATTGGAAGCCGCAGTTTTAACTACCGCTGTTATTTATGATAATAAAGGCGATAGAAAAACAAATGAGTTTCAGGATTATGCCGATGCTTATACAAATCCTGATCACAACTGGAGTGTTGTTAGATATGCCGAATGGCTTAATCAATATGAAATAACAGATCCTAATAAAAAAATAAATATTAATCCGGATGAAAGTTTAGCACCCTGGGATAGAGTAAATTGGTCTGAACTTAATGCTGCAGAATCCGGATCACATAAATTACCACCTCACGGAGAGCAGCAATATTATGAACTAATCGGTAAATATCATCAATACAGCTCTGGCTGGAATGATTTTACTGGCGGTGGAAATAAAGATCAGGTTTCACCTAATCTAATTTATTATTCTCACATGAGAGGGCAGGCAAATGATTTTTACTCCGTTGCATCAACTGCGGTTGTAGGAATTTATGTCAATCATTTTTTAAGTGCACTTGATGCAGTCTGGTCATCAATTCAGCATAATAAAGATTTATCGGTTAAACTTAGAATAGAAAATATCCAGCTAACAAATCGTGCAGAGTTTTATCCGGCTTTGCATTTAAGCTATAATTTTTAAAAATATTCCATAGCAATTAAGACGGTTTTAAAATTATTTTTACGTTGTTATTGCTGATGCACGAAGCGATTTCTAACATTTCACATTTCATTTTAGTATTTTTCTATTGATAAAAATTCTTTTAAAAATGAAAACTAATCACCTTATTATTAACGGCGACTCAAGATTTATGAAGGAACTAGATTCTGAATCTATTCATCTAGTTATTACATCCCCACCGTATTGGCAGTTAAAAGATTATGGTTCTGATGATCAAATCGGATTTAATGAAAGTTATTAGAGTTATATAAATAATCTTAATCTTGTCTGGAAAGAAACATATCGGGTTCTTCACAATGGATGTCGTTTGTGTATTAACATAGGTGATCAATATGCCCGTTCTGTTTACTACGGAAGATATAAAGTAATACCGATACGAACAGAGATTATAAAATTTTGCGAAACAATTGGCTTTGATTATATGGGCGCGATAATTTGGCAAAAGGTTACAACCACAAATACAACTGGTGGTGCTACTATAATGGGTTCTTTCCCGTATCCGCGTAATGGAATTTTGAAACTAGATTATGAATTTATTCTTATTTTTAAAAAAAATGGTACAGCTCCAAAAGTAGAAAAAGAGAAAAAAGAACTATCCAAATTGACTACTGAAGAATGGAATACTTATTTCCAAGGACATTGGAATTTTAGTGGTGCTAGACAAGATAACCATATCGCAATGTTTCCTGAAGAATTGCCTAAAAGACTTATAAAAATGTTTTCATTTGTCGGAGATACAATTCTTGATCCATTTCTTGGAAGTGGAACAACTTCTTTAGCAGCATAAATTTTAAAAAATAATTTGAGTGGAAAATGCAAGAATCACTAGTTCAATGGACTTTGCTTAACAACTTAAGCGACCTTTCTAAATACTTAAATTTTAAGATTGCATCCAAAAAAGCACAAGAGTTATCAACAGATTTTGGGAGGATTGATTTTATTCTTGAAGGATATCAGAATAATCATCTTTTAGTTGAACTGGAAACAATATTGAATGAAAAAAGTAAATTGAATTATTGTTTTGATCAAATTATAAATTACAAAAACATCAAGTTCGTTGACAACACTAAATATTGTATTTTATATGCTTCTGAGACAAGCGAAATAGTCAAACCAATAATTAGTTCTTTTGCAAAAGAAAATGATATTTTGGTTCGGACATATTCATTAAATAAAATCAAATCACTTTATTCAGCAACGGTTGAAAAATTAAGTCTCAGCTTTGGACTAGCATTACCAAAACCAGCAAATTATACTATTTGTTATCTACGGTGGTTAAACAAAATATTAAAGCCATACTATGATTCGAAAAAAAGGGTTTTACAAAAAGGGCAACTTGCTTATTATTTTACTTCCCCAAATACTACTAATTTTCGTTGTTACTTGAGACTTGCATTAGATTTTGAAATGATCATTATTGATAATAATCAATTCTTACTTACTCAATATGGTGAAGACTATATTAATAATTTCAACTTGGATATTGCCCAATCTTCAAATTTATCGTCAAGCGATCTAACTAATGAACAGAAAAAAGTGTTGTTGAAAGTTTTGACTAATTCAAATTGGACCCCACATAAAGTTAATATTTATTGGTTCTTAAGATTTATTGAAGTTACTGGAGGTGAATGGTTACCCAATATTAAAGAATTTGATGAGAGTAAACTTGAGGTTATTAATGGCTTATTTAGAGTTAATTATAAAAGTAGAACAATGTATGAATTTCTCAATTTTGCTTGCAACTGGTGTGTTGAATTAGGTTTAGTTGACAAAATAAAGACTGGTTCTAAATATGACCGTATTTTTCTTACACCACTCGGTATTGAAGTTAATAATATTTTCAGTATGGATTTACAAATCAAAAAAAGTAGAATGAATCTGAACTTTAAATACATAGAATGATTTATGGAAGAAGAATTAACAGAAATATATGATAGATTTAGTTTCGATAAATTATTTCGGTCATTACTTACAGAGGAATATGATGCTGAAGAGGCTCTTAGTTATATTTTGAATAACTGTAAGCTAAGTGCATTAGTCTTTCAAGAAAGGATTTATAATAAATATTATAGAAGAATATCAATTGATGAGACTATGTCAGATGATTTGAAAAAATTACGCCAGGAAATATTTAATAAAATTTTCCAAAATAAAAACTAATTCTTAATTTCTTTAAAAATGTGCACCTAAAACCGTTGAAGAATGGAGGAATATTATTTTAATAATGTAAAAAGTAAAGAACACATTACTGATCTTGGTAAAAAACTTTATACTAAAATAACAGAAGTAGTTCAAGCTGAACTTGATGAGATTACTGAACAAGATTGTATTGATTATATGATTAATCTTGTTATTCATCGTACCTTTGATGGCTATATTACAGAAATAGAAACAATTTATGGTCAGCTTGAGAAAATATTAGGAATAAAAATTGAACCGGCACCAGATGAATGGGATAGGTTGTTCAATGTTGATTTCTTTATCAAAATAAATGAGAAATACATCGGTATTCAAATTAAACCTGTAAATGAAGGTATTCAACTTCCTGAAATTTATAAGGAGAGGGCAATTCAAGAAGAGACCCATCTAAAATTCGCTGAAGTATTTGGCGGCAAAGTATTTTATATCTTTTCAAAAAAAATAAATGGTAAAAAAGATATCGTCAATAAAGAAATTATTGATGAAATCAAAAAGGAAGTTGAAAGATTAAAAAAGTTATAGTTTCGATCCTTTTTCATTCACTCATCTTATTTCTGTATTTTTAAAATATGAAATTACCATTAGTAGCAATAGTTGGAAGACCCAACGTAGGAAAATCCACGCTCTTTAACAGACTTCTCGGAAAACGGGAAGCTATTGTTGATGATGTAAGCGGCGTTACGCGTGATAGAAATTACGGCGAGTGTGATTGGAGCGGAAAAAGATTTCGCTTAATCGATACGGGCGGTTATGTACCGGATTCCTCAGACAAATTTGAAGCTGCAATCCGCGAACAGGTTGAGGTTGCAATTGAAGAGGCAGACTCAATTATTTTTCTTGTTGATGTTAAAGCAGGCGTAAATCCAATCGATAGCGTAATCATTAATATGCTCCGTCAGTCTAATAAAAAATATTATCTGGTTGTTAATAAAGTTGATGCAGAGGTTCATGTAGCCGCAGCATCAGAATTCTATACAATGGGTGTAGATAATGTTTATGATATTTCTGCAATGAGCGGAAGGCATACCGGTGATTTGCTGGATGATATCACAAAAGATTTTCCTACGGATGATCTGATTGAAGAAGATAAACGATTAAAAATTGCCGTTGTCGGAAGACCAAATGTTGGAAAGTCATCATTAACTAATGCACTATTAGGTGAAGATAGAAGCATAGTAACGGATATTCCCGGCACAACCCGCGATAGTCTTGATTCAGTTTTAAAATATTACGGCGAAGAAATAGTTCTTGTTGATACAGCAGGTTTAAGAAAGAAAAAGAAAGTTGAAGAAAGTATAGAGTTTTTTTCAAATATCAGAACTCTTAAAGCGATTAGCGAAAGCGATGTAACTGTTGTAATGATCGATGCAGAAGTAGGTTTTGAAAAACAGGACCAGAAAATTATTGATGAAGTTGTACGCTGGAGACGTGGTTTAATCATTGCAATTAATAAATGGGATCTTGTAGAAAAAGAAACAAATACTGCAAGGGAATTTGAGTTAGCAATTAAGGATAAATTGGGTTCTGTTGATTATGCTCCAATCATTTCAATATCTGCATTAACAAAGCAAAGGATATTTAAACTTATTGATTTGTGTAAAAAAGTTCAGAGTGAAAGAGTTAAAAAAATTCCCACATCAGAATTAAACGATACATTACTTGCAGAGATAGAAAGAAATCCACCACCGGCATCGCCAACAGGGAAGGAAATCAAAATAAAATTTATTTCTCAGGTAGGTGAGCATTATCCTATATTTTTATTCTTCTCAAATTTTCCGAAATACATTCCCGAACATTACCGTAAATTTTTAGAAAGATTAATCAGAAGAACTTACGGTTTTGAAGGAGTTCCAATTACTGTAAGTTTTAGGCAAAAGTAAAACAATAAAAATTTATGAATAAAAATTTTATTCTTATTGACCACCCGCTGATTAAAAGAGATGTTACAATTTTGCGTGATGCAAAAACTACTTCAGAAAATTTTAGAGCCGCTTTGCAAAGAGTTTCAAATATTTTGGCTGTGGAGATTTCGAAGAACTTTACATTATCAAAACTTGAAATTGAAACTCCGCTTGAAAAAACAGTTGGAGCAAAATTAACAGATGATATAATTCTTGTTCCTGTTTTACGTGCAGGATTAGGAATGGTAAATGGTTTCCTTCAAATAATTCCAGAGGCAAAAGTTGGGCATATTGGTTTGCAGCGTAATGAAGAAACACTAAAACCTATCGAGTATTATTATAAAGTTCCTAAAAATCTTGAAACAGCGGAAGTAATTATGTTAGATCCTATGCTCGCAACCGGTGGAAGCGCATCAGAGGCGCTAAAGTATCTTAAAAACAGAGGCGCAACAAAATTAGTTTTTGCCTGTCTGGTAGCCGCTCCGGAAGGTATAAAAAAAATTGAGTCGGATCATCCTGAGATAAAAATATTTGCTGCAGCTTTAGATCGCCAATTAAATAGTAAAGGTTACATTCTTCCCGGGCTTGGAGATGCAGGTGATAGAACATTTGGCACACTTTAATCTCAAAAAAATTATTCCGTTATTTTTATTCATCATTTCCATACAAACTTTTGCACAGGTTTATCCGGACAAGTCGGTTCATACAATTTTAAAATCCGGAATAAAATTAATAGTTGACCAAAAATATTCTGATGCAGAATTAATATTTAATCAGTTAGACAAAACCAGAAAAGATTTACCACTGGGCAAGATTTATCTGGCTGCAACATTAATTGCAAAATCATTTGATTATGCGCAGCCGTTTGATGATACTTCGATCACAAAAAATCTTGATGGTGCAAAAAGAATTTGCGAAAGATTATTAAAAACTGATGATAAAAATATCTGGTATAATTACTTCTATGCATTAGCAAAAGGTTATACTGCTTATTACGATGCTTTGAAGGGTGACTGGCTATCCGCTTTATCTATCGGCTTAAGTTCAGTCTCTTCTTTCGAATATTGTTTGCAGCTTGATGATAAATTTTATGAATCAATGATTGCAATTGGCAGTTATAAATTTTGGCGCAGCAAGAAAACTGATTTTATAAATTGGTTACCTTTTATTCCTGATGAAAAAGATATTGGAATAGAATATCTGCAGAAAGCAATTCAACATTCCGGTTATAATTCTCATCTTGCTGTACATTCACTAATTTGGATTTATATTGAGCAAGAAGAATATAAATCTGCAGTAAAAATTGCGGAGTTTGCACTTAAAAGTAATCCACAATCCAGATTATTCAGATGGGGATTGGCAAGGGCTTATGAAAAAGTTGATCCTGAAAAATCTATTAAACTTTATTATGAGATACTTGAATCTTATCCAAAGGATTTAAAATCAAATAAAGTAAATGAGGTTACACTTAAACATTTAATTGCGCAGCAACTTTTTAAATTAGGCAATAAAGAAGAAGCACTAAAGCTTTGTAACCAGATTCTCTTAATTCAAGGATTTACCAAATTTGAACAAGATAAGTTGAATGACAGACTGGAACGGGTCCGCATATTCAAAAACGAGTTAATGCAAAAATAAATCTTGTTAAATACCCATCTCTCCCTTTAACTAATCACTAAAAAAAATTAAATTGTTGTTGGTTTATAAAACGTCTCCTTAATTTTAAAATAATGGCTGTAATTAATCCTAAATATGAGAAGATGCTGGAAAATCTTTTGAAGGTTTCTAAAAAAAATCTTCCAAAGGTCAATGAAGCATTGATCACAAAAGCTTTTGAGGTAAGTTTAGAGGCGCACAAAAATGATCTGCGCGCCTCCGGTGAACCATACTTTACGCATCCTTACGAAGTTGCGATGGTTGTAGCTGATGAATTCCCTCTGGATGATGTTACTATTATTAGTGCACTTCTTCACGATGTAATAGAAGACACTGAATATGGTTTTGATTTTATCAGCAGGGAATTTGGAAGAGAAGTTGCCGAAATTGTTGATGGTGTTACAAAAATAAGCGGAATATTTCGCGGACAGGAAATTACCAAGGCAGAAAATTACAGGAAGCTTTTACTTTCGATGGTTAAAGATGTTAGAGTAATTCTTGTAAAGTTTGCTGATAGACTTCATAATATGAGAACATTAGAGTTTGTTAGTCCTGATAAACAGCGGCGGATTGCGCAGGAAACGCTTGAAATTTATGCGCCTTTCGCACACCGTTTTGGTTTAGGAAAAGTTAAGTGGGAACTTGAAGACTTATCATTCAAATATTTAAATCGCGAAGCTTATGAAGAGCTTGCAAGAAAATTAAAAGCAAAAAGGAATGAACGCGAATCGTATATTAAAAAGTTTTCTGAACCCATAAAAAAGAAACTTGATGAAGCCAATTTAAAATATGAATTGAACGGCAGACCAAAACATCTTTATAGCATTTACAGAAAAATGGTTCGCAGGAATAAACCCTTTGAAGAAATTTATGATCTTTTTGCAATAAGAATAATTCTGGATACTGATAACCGGAATGATTGTTATACTACACTTGGAATTGTTAATCAAATTTACTTACCCGTGCCCGATAGATTTAAGGATTATATCTCAATACCTAAAACAAATAACTACCAATCAATCCACACAACTGTTGTGGGACCTGAAGGAAGACTGGTTGAAATTCAAATTCGTACAAGACAAATGCATGAGGTATCCGAAAAAGGTGTTGCTGCTCACTGGCGATATAAAGAAAATAAAACGGCTACCGATAAAGAACTTGAAACCTGGGTAAACTGGATTCGTGATATTTTTGAAAATGCTTCTAAAGAAGATCAGAAGAAAGAACTGTTAGAAAATTTTAAGCTTAATCTTTATCAGGATGAAATTTATGTCTTTACTCCTAAAGGCGATTTAAAAAGATTGCCAGTTGGTTCAACACCGGTTGATTTCGCATTTGAAATTCATAGCAAAGTCGGATTTCATTGTATCGGAGCAAAAATAGATGGTAAGATAGTTCCCTTGGATACAGAGCTTCATAGCGGCGACCAGGTTGAAATTATTAGTTCAAAAAATCAGCATCCAAATAAAAACTGGATAAAGTTTGTTAAAACTCAAAAAGCAAAAAATGAAATAAGAAAATGGTTGAATAAAGAAGAGCAGGCGGTTGTTGATAGCGGGATGGAAATATGGGAGAAGAGATTAAAAAAATTAAAACTATCCTTTACTCCTGATGATGTTTTAAGAATTGCAGTTGCTAATAAATTTGATAACTCCAGACAATTCTTTAAAGCCATAGCGCAACACCAGGTTAATATAGATGAAGTTTTAACTGCAACAACGCAAAAAGATGAGAAAGAATATGAGAAGGAAGCTGAGTTTAAAAAGTTTGCAAACGTAGCCCGATCAGATATAGGTGGAATTTTAGTTGATGGAAAAAAATCAGGCATACTTTATACTTATGCAAAATGCTGTAATCCCATTCCCGGCGATCCGGTAATTGGATATATTACTGTCGGGGAAGGAATAAAAATACATCGTAAATCTTGTGTTAATTTAATTAATCTGTCTGCTAATGATGCCAGTAAATTAGTGGATGTTCAGTGGCCTGAAGCTGAGGGCTCATTGTTTGTAGCAGGTATTTCAATCAGAGGCAAAGACAGACCGGGGATTCTTAATGATATTTCGCACTCGATCGTCACTTACCAGAATACCAATATTAAATCCATAAACATAAATACAAGTGAATCCTCTTTTGAGGGAAGTGTTGCTGTTTATGTAAATAATCTTGATCACCTGAATAGGATAATTGAAAGATTGAAAAAAGTACAAGGAATTTATAGTGTCGAAAGATTTGAGAGTAGTTAAGAATGTCTGAAAATGAAAATAGAATAATGGGGATTGATTTCGGAAGAAAAAGAATCGGAATTGCTCTTTCAGATCCATTAAAAATATTTGCATATTCTTATACAGTAATACCTAATGACAGTCAAAAATTTTCGGAACTTAAAAAAATTATTCAGGATAAAGGCATCGTTAAAATAATTTTAGGAATCCCAAATGAATTTAAAGCTTCGTCCACTTCGGTAGTTGAGGATGTAAAGAAATTCAAAAATGATATTGAAATTAAATTTGGGATCGAAGTTTTACTATGGGATGAGACCTATACATCATCGCTTGCCCAAAATAAAATATTGGAATCCGTTACAAGTAAAAAGAAACGAAGGAATAAATCTCTTGTTGATATGAACTCGGCCTCAATAATCCTGCAGGAATATTTAAATTCTATAAGTAATTGAATGATTGACTTTGCTACATATACAATCTATTTTTTCATAGTAAAAATATTTTTGGGAGCAAGATAATGACATTTGATTCCTTAGGGATATTTGAAACGAGTAGTTTTTCCGGTGCCTTAAAAGCAATAAACGAAATTAAAAAAATCAGTGGTATCAAACTTATTGATAAACAGATTTTAGGTGATGGAATTGTTACTGTGTTTGTTAAGGGGGATCTGGGAGCAATACGGAAATCACTTAAATGCGGAGCAGATGTTTTGTCTGATTCAAATGAATTTAGAGACTACCATATAATCCCATTGCCGCATAAAGATTTACTTTCAAAATTAAATTTAGAAAGAAGTAACTGATGGCAAATTCAATTGGTTTGATAGAATCAAAAGGATTGGTTGCTTTAGTAGAAGCCGCTGATGTAATTCTTAAAAATTCACCGGTAAAAATTTTAGGAATTAAAAAACTTGATAATGGATTAGTTTCCCTCGCTGTATTGGGTGATTCAGAATATGTAAAAGCTGCTATTGATTCTGCCACTGATGCTGGGAAAAGAGTAGGTGAAATTTATGCTTATTCAGTTGTTGATGATCCTGATGAAGAATTAATAAATCTTTTTAGTGATTTGTTTAATTTAGAAAAAGAAAAAGTTTTTGAGCAAAAAAAATTTATTGGGAAATCATTAGTTCCTAAAGAAGTTTCTACATCGCCATTTATTTCTGATAAACCTTCTGTTATCGAAGATATAAAGGAAATCAAACCAGAGGGAAAAAGGATAATCAAAAAAGAGAGATTGCATCGGAAGGAGATTATAAAAGATAAACCTGAATTTATCGTTGAGAAGAAAATAAAATCTGAGTCAAAGCTTGAACTGGAACATGATACACCATCAAAGAAAACTTTAAGCACTATTGAAAGATTACGTAAAGAAGCTTTAGGTTTATCTGTAAAAAGTTCAGACAAAGAAATTATTGTTCCAAAAAAGAAGGAAGAAAAAAAACTAATTTTTCCGGCTGCGTCTAAAATAGATTTTGAAGCAATTAATGAAATGAATGTCCATAAGTTAAGGCATTATGCACGTACATTCGAGAATTTTCCAATTAAAGGAAGAGAGATATCAAGAGCTAACCGGGATGAGTTAGTTGAATTATTTAAGTCCTTAGAATAATATATATTATTTAATCGATTGAATTTTAACTTGAGTTAAAAAATTGAAGCATAAAATTTTAGTAATATTTTCGTCATTTATTTTTGCTCTGCTTGTTTGGGGTTCAATAACTCTTTCGGATCAATTTTATTCTTCCTATGATTTTCATATAAAGGTAGTTAATAATCCAACTGGCTATGTATGCGGAATAACAAACCCGGAATTTGTTGCAATTAAATTAAAAGCAAAAGGGTGGCAGCTTTTAAATTTTAATTTAAATCCTCCGTCTGATTTTTTAGTATCTGCTCACAACGATAGTGGTTTGATAAAGGTTGATGCTTATGATCAAATTGCTGAAAATCCTTGGCTAAGTTCCGGTATTACTATTATTGATATTTTACCTCGCAGTCTTTCTTTATTTGTTGAGAAAATGGAATTTAAGAAAGTTAAAGTTGAAGCAAATGCAGACCTTAAATTTCAAAAAGGTTTTGGATTAGCCACTCCTATTAAAATTTACCCTGACTCAATAATTGTGGCAGGTCCAAAAAGTATCATTGCAAAAACAACTTCCATTAAAACAAATTTAGTTTCTTATGCTTCACTTGATAATCCAACCAGCGTTATAACAGAGCTGGGAAATTTACCCGGATTTCAATATCAACAAAAAAATGTGCATCTTACTTTAGATGTGCAAAGAATAGTAGATAATGTTTTTGAAGGGATTAAAGTTGCCGTAAAAAATATTCCGCCAGATAGAGATGTTGTTCTCATCCCGAATATTATAAACTGCAGTTTAAGAGGCGGTATTAATATCATTGGTAAAATATCGAATGATCAAATTAATGCGTGGATTGATTACAGAGATATTGTGCTTGATACGCTTGGCAGTCTTAAACCTAAATTAACCATCCCGCCGAACACACAATTATTATTTACTAAGCCGGAAGAGCTTAGATACATCATTAAAAAATTTGAATAAATAGAAAGTAAAAATCTAAATTATGTTTATTTCATTTGAAGGGATAGATTTTTGTGGTAAATCAACACAGGTTGAATTACTAAAGAAATATCTTATAGAGCAAAATAAAAAAGTGCAGGTTATTAGAGAACCCGGTGGTACGGAAATATCTGAGAAAATCAGAAATATACTGCTTGATAAAAAAAATAATGCGATGGTAATGGAAACTGAAATTTTTCTTTTCTCTGCCAGCCGTGCACAGTTAGTAAGAGAAGTTATTCGTCCGCATCTTGCCGAAGGATACTATGTTATCTCGGATCGGTTTCATGATTCATCCACTGCTTACCAGGGATATGGACGGGGATTACCACTTGATGCTATTTTAAAAATCCATAATTTAGCAATAGGCAATACAGTTCCTGATCTAACTTTCATAATAGATATTCCAACATCAGTTGCAATGGAACGAAAAAGAATTAAGGCACATACGGAATTGGATAGGATTGAATTATCCAATAATAATTTTTATGAAAAGGTTCGCATTGGATATCTGGAGTTAGCTACAAAGGAAAATCGTTTCCGCGTAATAGACGGCACTGAAAGAATTGAGCAAATTCATCAAAAGATTATATATGAAATAAATACTTTGGAAGGCACTAAACATATATGAAGAGACGTAAAATTATTTTGTTCGCATCGTTATCCGTTATCTTGATTTTTACATTCGGTTTTGTTGTAAGTAAGAGTGACATTTACTTTGAGATCGGGAAAAACCTTGAGCTTTTTGGAAAAGTGTACAAGGAAATTTCATTCAACTATGTGGATGAAGTTGATCCAAAGGAATTTATGCGAGCCGGCATTAAAGGTATGTTAAATAAACTTGATCCATACACAATTTTTATTGACGAAAAAAATCAGGATGATATTGATCTTTTAACAAATGGAAAATATGGTGGTGTTGGAATTTCAATTGGTGTGCGCAATGATAAAATAACAGTGCTTGAGGTTATGGATGGATATTCGGCGCAGAAGCAGGGAGTTAGGGTTGGTGATGTTATTATAAAAATTAATGATACCGAAGTTAAACCTTCAATGATTGATGATATTTCATCATTAGTAAAAGGTGAACCAGGAACCAGCGTTCAACTTAGAGTGCAGCGAACCGGGGAACAGGACACATTAGTTTTTAATCTTTTAAGAGAAGAAGTTATTGTAAGAACTCTTGTGTTTGCTGATTTTTATCCTGAAAATTCTAACAACGTATATTTAAAACTTTCTAACTTTAGCCGCTCTGCAAGCGATGAAATAAGAAATGCTTTAAGAAAACTTAAAGAGCAAAAAGAAATAAAATCAATTGTACTTGATTTAAGAGGTAATCCCGGTGGTTTATTAGATGTTGCAGTTGATGTGTGTGATAAGTTTTTAAATAAAGATATGCTCATTGTTTCTACTAAAGGCAGGGATCCTAATAGCGAGAAAAAATATTTTGCAAAAGAAGAACCTTTAGCCGGTAATGAAAAGTTAGTAGTTTTAATTAATGGTGGAAGTGCCTCTGCATCAGAAATCGTTGCAGGTGCAATTCAAGATCACGATAGGGGCGTTATTTTGGGAACACAATCCTTTGGTAAAGGTTTAGTGCAAACTATTACGCCGTTAAGTTTTAATACATCATTAAAAGTAACTACTGCAAGATATTATACACCAAGCGGAAGATGTATTCAGAAAATAAATTACTCCAAGGATAATGAAGTTATTCCATTCCCTGATTCATTAATCACTGATTCCTTTTCGACAGATAATAAAAGAACAGTTTACAGCGCCGGAGGAATTACACCGGATACTGTAATAAAGGATGGAATTGAAAGAGAATTAGTGAAAGATCTTTTAGCAAAAGGAATAATTTTTGATTTTGCGGATAAATACTACTACGAAAATCAAAACAATTCTTTCAGCAAAATTAATGACTCTAAACTGCTAAATGATTTCAAAAAATATTTAATCTCTACTAATTATAATTTCCAATCATTAGCAGAAAAAAAGTTGGATGAGGTTGTTAAACTGATTGATGATAAACAGACCTCGGAAAAAATTTCTGAGTCAATAAAAAAATTAAAGGATCAAATTGCGGGTATGTTTGAAAATCAATTTGAAAATAGTAAACAAGATATTCTTGGTGAGCTTAGGGCAGAACTAGCTCATAGATTTTCAGGTATCGAAGCAGGAATTAAAGAAGAACTTAAGTTTGATAATCAGTTGAGTTCGGCTCTTCAAATTTTAAATAATAATAAAGTTTATAATAGTTTACTTAAGAGTAAAATGTGATTAATAATCTTAAGTAAAAATTATCTGGCTATTGGTAAGATGAAAAATTATAAAGCAATTATCAAAAAAGATCCAATATTAGAAGCATGCCCTTCCTGTGGGGCTTCAAATACTATAAGAAGGTCACACTCACGAAACATAAAAGAAAAACTAATCAGTCATCTTACTATCTATAAAACTTATCGCTGCAAAAAATGCGGATGGAGAGGATTTCTCAAAACAATAACTGTTGGCACTTCAACATTAAAAGTAGTGTTTATTTATCTGGGACTTATTCTTATTACTTCTTTTTTAACCTTACAAATCCTTAAACGCCTGCTTTAGATGATAACAATTTCTCATGTTAATTATTAAAAAACCAGAATAATTTATTTGTGATGATATTTAATGTTTCATTTGTTTTAAAAACTTAATTTTATAACTTTGAGGCACGAAATGATAACTTTTAATGATAGCCGTTAACATTTCTTAACCAGAGATATCCTACATTTATCTCTGCAAATCCAAAAATTAAAAATTAAATAAAAAAGATATTTGCGGAATATTTCCGTATAAAAATAGAGTTATTGTTAGCCCTAAAATTGTCAAAGGGAAATTAATGAAAAAATCTTTTCTGGATTATATTTTTAGAAACAGATTACCTGTTACATTGTTTGTTGTTATAGCTTCGTTTACTCTGACATATTATGCTTCAAGAGCTGAAAGAGATGGAGTGGGATATGCACCAGATCAACCGATTGCTTATTCTCATAAGCTGCACGCCGGTGATATGAAAATTGATTGTCAGTATTGTCATATTGGTGTTGAAAAAACCCGATTTGCAACTGTTCCGGCTGTTGCAACTTGTATGAACTGTCACACTGTTGCCCGCAAAGACCGACCGGAAATTATTAAACTGACAGAATATTATCGTGATGGAAAACCTCTTCCCTGGAAAAGAATTCACAAAGTTCCAGACTATGCCTATTTCAATCATTCAGTCCACGTGAACAAAGGCATTGATTGTACTGCCTGCCATGGGCAAATTACTCAAATGGAAAAAGTTGGACAAATGAACTCTTTTACTATGGGTAGTTGTTTAAACTGCCATAGAAATGCTCATGATAAATTCCCTGAGTTGAAAGATAAAATTAAACCGGGACCTGAATATTGCTCTGCTTGTCACAGATAATTAAGATAAAAAATAAAAAAGATTTAATATGAACAGAAAAAAATTCTTTACTTCAATTTCATTAAGTGCTGTTGGATTGGCACTATTCAATACATTTCCGATAAATATTATTTCAAAAAATTTAGATAAGAAAAATGGAAAAGTTAAAGTAAAGATTAATCCGCTTGCCGTTAGTCGAAAAAAAATAGGTGAAAAGAATGGTTGATAATAGATCTGATAACAAAGAATCATCCTTACCGGAAGAAAAAGATATTAATTACTGGAGAAGTTTCGAAGATTTATACAGCGATCCAAAAATTTTAGAAGCACGCAATCACGAATTTAAAGAGGGAACAACTGATGATTTTGACCCGATGCATTTATCATCTATTTCCCGCAGAAAGTTTCTTGCTTTACTTGGTGCATCTGCGGCTTTAGCCGGAACTGCTTGTACTGATTATCGTGATAAGGGTGAAATCGTTCCTTACAATATCAAACCTGAAGAAATTACAATTGGCAAACCAAACTTTTATGCATCTACCTGCACCGTTTGCCCAAACTCGTGCGGAATATTGATCCGAACACGCGAAGGAAGACCAATAAAAGTTGACGGCAATCCCGATCATCCTGTAAATCAGGGAAAGATCTGTGCAAAAGGGCAGGCAAACGTTTTAAATCTTTATGATCCAGAAAGATTAAAGACACCGTTGAAGAAAAGTGATTCAGGTTTTGATGAAATAAAATGGAAAGATGCTGATAATCAGGTTCTTGCTGCTTTAACTTTTTCAGGAAGTAAAGAGATAGCGATTATTACGCACACAATTACTTCACCGACTACGCTAAAAGTTTTAGAAGACTTCAAACAAAAATATCCAACAACAAAAATTTATTCATATGAATTATTTAATGATTCAATAAAAAATTCTGCTTGGAATAAATGTTACGGTACAGAAAATTATCCCTTATTAAAATGGGATGAAGCAAAACTGATTGTTTCACTTGAATCAGATTTTTTAGGTGTTGAAAATAATCGTGTTGAAACTGCAAGATTATTTGCTGCAGGTAGAGATATTGATAATAAAAAGTTCAACAGACTTTATGTAATCGAAAGTAATCTTAGTATCACGGGATCAAATTCGGATTATAGACTAAGATTGCGCCCTGAAGCCCAATATGAATTTGTTATGTGCTTAGTCAGTGAACTTAAAACAAAAGGCGTAATTAATTTAGCAGTTAACACATCTTCGTTTTCACTTTCAAATTTTATCACAAGATTTAATCTTGATAAAAAGGTTATTGAAAATCTTGTTAAAGATATTGCTGCTAACAGAGGTAAAACAATTATAGATGCCGGAAATGCTTTACCTGAAAAAGTTCACATTGCTGTAAATTTACTTAATGCCGCTTTAGGAAATAATCTGCTTTTTAGAACTGATTCTGCAAAACAAAATTTGCGTGCCCTATCTTCTGCAGAAGATTTTGAGCAATTAGTTTCTAAAATGAACGAAGGTGAAGTGGCTGCAGTAATTCATTTTGATTGCAATCCGGTATATCATTTTGCACCTGATCTTGGGTATCAAAAAGCTCTTAATAAAGTTGGAATTGTAATTTCTCTTTCCGAAAGAGAAAGTGAAACCACAAATGCCAGCAAATTGGTTTTACCAATCAATCATAATTTTGAAAGTTGGGGAGATGCAAAAACAAGAACTGGAGTTATTTCATTACAGCAACCCGTAATTGCACCGTTAGGTAATACAAGACAAAAAGAATCTATTTTACTTACGTGGATTTCAGGAAAGCCCGAAACTTTTTCAGAAAATCTTTATCACGATTATTTGATGAGTAATTGGGAAACCACAATATATCCAACTGTAAAATCATCTTTAGAGTTTAAGCGATTTTGGCTTGGTGCGCTGCATGATGGAATTGTTTACACTAATGAATCATCTTCAAACCAAAACTCAGTAATTGCAAGTGTTGCTTCTTTGCTAAATGATGAAATTCAAAATCCTAAGGGATTCACTTTAGTACTTAAAGAAAGTTATCAGATTGGTGATGGAAGAGTTGCAAATAACGGCTGGCTGCAGGAACTTCCGCATCCAATATCAAAAATTACCTGGGATAATTATGCTGCTGTTTCAGAAAAAACATGCAAAGCATTAAATTTAAAAGATAATGATGTTATTGAGATTTCTGTTGAAAATAGAAAGTTAACCTTACCTGCTTTTATGCAAGCAGGAACAGCTGATGATGTTATTTGCATTGAATCTGGATATGGAAGAAAGGATTCCGGTACTGTTGCAAGCGGAGTTGGTTTTAATGTAAATGTTTTACTATCAAAAAATAATAAACCATCTCCATGGATTTATTCCAACGCAACAATTAGAAAAACCGGCGATACTTATGATTTAGCATCTTCACAAGAGCATCACGCATTTGATAATCCTAGAGTACAGGATTTACAAAAAACAAGACACATTATTCAGGAAGGTACAGTTGCTGGATATTTAAAGAATCCAAAATTTATTAAAGAGAAACAGGAAAGTGATTTACCAAGTGTCTATGATCCCCATCCTTATAACGGCGTTAAATGGGGAATGGCTATTGACCTAAATAAATGCACAGGTTGCGGTGATTGCGTTGTTGCTTGCAATGTTGAAAATAATATACCTGTCGTTGGTAAAGATCAGGTTTTAAGAAGCAGAGAAATGCAATGGCTAAGAATTGATAGATATTATTCCGGTACTGCCGATAATCCAAGTGTAAGCTTACAGCCAATGCTTTGCCAGCATTGCGATCAAGCCCCTTGTGAAAATGTTTGTCCGGTCGCAGCAACAACTCACAGTCCCGATGGATTAAATCAAATGGTTTATAATAGATGTGTTGGAACAAGATATTGTTCTAATAACTGTCCATATAAAGTAAGAAGATTTAACTTTTACAACTTCAGGGATCATTTCAAAGATAGTTATCAGGAAAATCCAATACTTGCCTTGATGCACAATCCTGAAGTTACAGTTAGATCGCGTGGTGTAATGGAAAAATGTACATTTTGTGTCCAAAGAATTTCAGAAGCACGGGCAGATGCAACGCATAATAAACGCGAATTAAAAGGTAGTGATGTAACTACCGCTTGTCAGGATGCCTGCGGAACAAATGCAATTCACTTTGGTGATATTAATGATAAAGAATCGAAATTTTATAAATATAGAAATCATGAACTTGGCTATTATGTGTTAGAAGAATTAAATATTCATCCTAATGTTACATATTTAGCTAAACTCAGAAACATCCATTCGGAGGAAGTATAGTGAATATTGATTACTCCCAGGAAGCGCCTACAGTAGCAGGAAGGTTAACACTGGCTCAAATTGAAGAGCTTGTTGCCAAACCTATGAGCACAAAGCCGGATAAAAAATTTTTTATCGCGCTTTCAATCTCTGTATCATTTTTATTAATAGGTGCTGCTTTACTTGGTTATACTTTTTATTATGGTATTGGAGTTTGGGGCAATAATCAACCTGTTGGTTGGGGTTTTGGAATTGTGAATTTTGTTTTTTGGGTTGGTATCGGGCACGCAGGAACTTTGATTTCGGCGATACTATTTTTATTAAGGCAAAAGTGGCGTACTGGTATTGCTAGATTTGCGGAAGCAATGACAATCTTTGCTGTAATGTGTGCAGGAATTTTTCCAATTATTCATACCGGTCGTCCCTGGTTAGCAGGTTACTTATTACCATATCCTAATCAGCATAGTCTGTGGGTCAACTTTACTTCGCCTCTTATATGGGATGTTTTTGCTGTATCAACTTATTTTACAGTTTCATTTGTTTTTTGGTACGTTGGGCTTATCCCTGATTTTGCTACAATGAGAGATCGAACAACATCAAAACTAAAGAAAACAATTTACTCGGTCTTTTCACTTGGCTGGCGGCATTCCAACAGACATTGGACCCATTATGAAAAATCTTATATCTTACTTGCTGGATTTGCCACTCCGCTCGTTTTATCAGTTCACACAATTGTAAGTTTTGATTTTGCGGTTTCAATTTTACCCGGTTGGCATACCACAATCTTTCCGCCGTACTTTGTTGCTGGTGCTATCTTTTCCGGCTTTGCAATGGTAGTTACAGTTCTTGTATTTGTAAGAAAAATATTTGATTTACAACATATTATCACTTTAGATCATCTTGAAAAAATGAATAAGGTAATCCTTGCAACAGGAATGATGGTTGGTTATGCTTATGCAATGGAATTTTTTATTGCCTGGTACAGCGGTGTTCCAGCGGAGCAATTTGTGTTTATAAACAGGGCATTAGGTCCTTATGCATGGGCTTACTGGATAATGGTAAGTTGTAACGTAATCTTTCCACAGTTTTTCTGGTTTAAAAAAATCAGACGCTCCATTCCTGCGATGATGGTAATTGTAATTCTTGTAAATGTTGGGATGTGGTTTGAAAGATTTGTTATTACAGTTACATCCTTAAGCAGAGATTTCCTGCCTTCAAGCTGGGCATACTTTAAACCAACATTTGTTGATTTTGGGATTTTATTGGGCAGCTTCGGATTATTTTTTACATTAGTTATTTTGTTCACAAAATCACTGCCGGTAGTTTCAATCTCGGAAGTTAAAGCTGTTGCTGATGGTGCACAACCAACTCATCACGGAGGATCTGACCATGAGTAATAGTAAAAAAATATTTGGTATTGCAGCAACTTTTAAAACTCCTGATGAAATTATTAATGCAGCAAAAAAAGTCTCGGCTTCCGGTTTTACAGAGTTTGATGTAAATACTCCATATCCTGTGCATGGTATGGATAAAGCAATGAAGATTAAACCTTCAAAACTTGGATTTGTAACTCTTGTAATGGGTTTAACTGGTGCCACAATTGCTTTGCTTTTTATGTATTGGACAATGTCTATTGATTACCCGATGGTAATTGGAGGTAAACCATTTTTTGCTCTGCCTGCTTTTATTCCGGTAACGTTTGAGCTGACTGTTTTACTTGCAACTGTATCAACAGTTATAGCAATGATTGCTCTGTTTTTCAGATTACCTGATAATAAACATCCTTTGCACGATACTGCTTATATGAAGAGTGTTTCGGCAGATAAGTATGGAATTGTTATCGAATCAAATGATTCAAAGTTCGATGAGAACGCAGTAACTGAATTTTTAAAGAGACTAAATCCGTTAAACATAGAGATAATTTATTATCCCGAAGAAGAAACTTATCCCATTTTTCAACCGAAATTTATTTTATTTCTAATTGTTGTTGCCATTGTTGTTTCGGGAGGCACTTATTTTACTCTTAATAAACTTCTTTACTTAACGCCATACAACTGGATGATGAATCAGGATAAATTAAATCCACAAAAGCCAAGCGATCTTTTTGCTGATGGTTATGGTATGAGAACTCCGGTTGAAGGTACTGTAGCAAGAGGATTTATACCATATCCTTATAAAGGGCAAACTAATCCAACAGAAGTTTTATCAAATCCCTTTTTACCAACTAAGGAAAATTTAGAATTAGGCAAAAGTAAGTTTAATACTTTTTGCAGCCCCTGCCATGGTTATTTTGCTGATGGAGACAGCAGACTTAGAGGACAATTTCCAAATCCGCCAACTTTGCATTCTAAAAGGGCAATTGAGTTTAGTGATGGTATGATTTATCACATCATAACCAACGGGCAAAATGTAATGCCGTCTTATGCCTCTCAAATAACAAGGGAGGAAAGATGGGCGATCGTTAATTATGTAAGAGCTTTACAGCGTGCTAAAAATGCAAGTGAATCTGATTTAACAGAGATCAATAAGGAGACCGGTAACAATGTTACAAAGTGAATTTAATTATCAGAAAAAAGATTTACCAGCCGGTTTATCAAAATTTGGGATTGTACTTTTTGTTATCGGTATTGTGCTTTCTTTACTTGCCTTTTTTATTGATCAGGAAAGAGCCGTTTTTAATTATCTTGTAACATATATGATGATTGTTAGTATCGGACTTGGATCAATGTTTCTAATTGCATTAGAGTATATAGCCGGTGCTGATTGGAGTACGCCTATTAGAAGGATTCCTGAATTCTTTGCGGGATTATTACCGGTTTTATTTGTTCTTGTCATTCCTTTGCTGGTTTTTAATCACGATCTTTTTCATTGGGCACATAAAGAAGCAATTGCAGATGATAAAATCCTGCAAGGGAAAGCTCCTTATCTAAATGTAACTTTTTTTATTATCAGAACTTTTGTATTCATAGGTTTATGGAGTTTATTTTACTGGGTGATGACAAGAAATTCCAGAAAGCAGGATGAAAGCAAAGATCAATCATTAACTAAAAAGAACATTCGATTGTCAGCAGTTTTTATACTTGTTTTTGCTTTAAGTCTTACGTTTACTGCAATAGATTTTATGATGAGTTTAGAGCCACACTGGTTCTCAACGATATTCGGAGTTTACTTCTTTGCAGGAACGGTAGTTGCTGCATTAGCGGCGATAACCTTTACTGTTGTAAAGTTAAAAGAAAAAGGTTACTTCAGTCCGTGGATGAATGACGATCATCTTTTCAGTTTGGGTGCCTTGTTATTTGCATTCATAAATTTCTGGGCATACATAGCTTTTTCTCAATTCCTCCTTATTTGGTATGCAGATTTACCAGAGGAAACATTTTGGTTTTTAACAAGATGGAGAGGCGGCTGGGCTTTCTTTTCAATAGGTTTAATAATTATACATTTTCTTATACCGTATTTTGCATTGTTGACACAGCCATCAAAAATGAACCCGAAGAGATTAAAGTTTATTGCGGTTTGGCTACTCCTTGCCCATTTGTTTGATTTGTTCTGGTTGATTATGCCAAATATGGAAGCAATGAAAAATGGTTATGTATTTAGCTGGATTGATCTTGTTTTTCCTATCGCAGGTGTTGGATTGGTTTTACTGGTTTTTAATTATCGCGCAAAGAAGGATAACCTTATTCCAATTGGTGATCCTAAATTAAAAAGAGGAATTGATTTTCATCTCTAATTTTTTTTGAGATTTAAGGTTTAATATGAAAGACATTATTAACGGAATAAAGAATAAAACTCAACAGCAATTAAAAAATCCCGGAGCTGTATTTGGATTGTTATATCCTTATGTATTGGTAGTTGGTTTGATCCTGGGAATATATTATGTAAAAAATCTTGATAATATTTCGAGAGAAAATGTTCCACCGGTTATACAAGATTCAACAGTAGTAACTGATTTAACTGTTAAAAATGCGGTCGTTGTTCCACCAGTTAATGTACTTGAATTTAAAAATCCTACACCAGAACTTTTAGCTGAAGGTGAAAAATTATTTAAAGCTAATTGTGCTTCTTGCCATGGAGAAAACGGAGCAGGCGGCGGTCCTGCGTCAATGGGTTTAAATCCTGCTCCAAGAAATTTTACTTCAAAAGATAACTGGAAAAATGGTACAAAGATTTCACAAATTTATACTACTTTGCAAGAAGGTTTGCCGCCAAGCGCAATGGCATCGTATGACTATCTTTTACCAAAAGAAAAGTTTGCTTTAGCGCAGTATATCAGAACTAATTTTATTCCTGATCCAGCAAAAGATACTGATGCTGATTTGCAGAACTTAGATGCAACTTATAACTTATCAGCAGGGCAGCAGATTCCGGCGCAAATTCCGGTTGCAAAAGCTTCTTTACTCATAATCTCTGAAAATGAGAATAAGATTGAAAAATTAAAATCAGCTCTGGAAAATTTAAAAACATATTCTAACGATGATGGAGCTAAAATTTTTGATAAGGTTACATTAAATAAAAAACTTGCTCTTTCGTTTTTAATTAGGAATGCGGGCTGGAAAGAAAATCCGAAGTCATTCAATAATCTGGTAGTGAATAATGTAAACCAAAATGGATTCAATGGTGCTGTATTTAATCTGACGAACGATGAGTGGTCAAAATTGCAAAGTTTTATATCAAAACTTATTTAGTATTTATTTATGAAAAATATTTTATCCATCTTCATATCATTAATAATATTTTCTTCATTTGTTTTTGCAAATCAAAAGCAAATTGAAGTGGGTATTGATGAGCAGCTTGGTAAATACATACCTATGCAGGAAAGTTTTGTGGATGAAAATGGTAATAAAGTTTTGTTAAAAGATTTATTTACAAAACCAACTGTACTTGCGTTTGTTTATTATAACTGCCCCGGCATTTGCAGTCCGCTATTAATGGAATTGGCAGATGTAATAAATAAAACCGATCTTGTCCTTGGTGTTGATTATAACATTGTACTTATTAGTATGAATGAATTAGAAACACCCAAAGATGCGTTTACACGCAAGCAAACTTTCTTAAAGGTTTTGGATAGACAAATTCCACCGGAAAGCTGGAGATTTCTTACTGGTGACAGTGCAACTATCAAAAAAGTAGCTGATGCCTCTGGATTTTATTTTAAAAGGCAAGGTAATGACTTTTTACATTCCGGCGCTTTTATTTTTGTAGATAACAAAGGGAAAATTTGCAGATATCTTTTCCCCAGTTTTTCTGAGCGAAGCGGGTTTGGAATACTTCCATTCGATTTTAAAATGTCAATAATTGAAACTTCTGAAGGTAAGGTAACACCTACTATTGCAAAAGTTTTGCAGTTTTGTTTCAGATATGATCCTGAAGGTAAAACTTATGTTTTGAGTTTAACCCGAATTTTTGGTGTCATTATTCTTCTTGCCGTTGGAATTTTTATTGTGTACTTACGGTTTAAACCTAAAAAAGATTTTAATAAAACGAGGTAATTTTTTAAATGAATGAAGCGATAACAGTTCCTACAAATGGAAAACATCCCAGTTATATTGAATACCAAGGCAAGCACAAAGGAATATTGGGATGGATTTTATCAACCGATCATAAGCGAATAGCTATAATTTATTTAGTTGCCATCATCTCTTTCTTTTTAGTCGGGATGACATTTGGTTTTCTAATGCGCCTTGAATTGATTGCACCGGGCAGAACAATAATGGATGCTCAGACATACAATTCTTTTTTTACATTGCACGGTGTAATAATGATATTTTTGTTTGTCATTCCCGGTATTCCGGCAATTTTTGGAAACTTCTTTTTACCTATTTTAATTGGTGCGCGTGATGTTGCCTTCCCAAGATTAAATTTATTTACCTGGTACTTGTATGTTATTGGTGGACTGCTTGCTTTAATGTCTATACTTCTTCCGGGTGGTGCTGCAGATACGGGCTGGACGTTCTATATCCCTTACAGCGTAAGAACGGGAAGTAATGTAACCTTTGCACTTTTTGCTGCTTTCGTTCTTGGATTTTCATCAATCTTTACAGGAATAAATTTTGTTACCACAGTGCATAGATTAAGAGCACCGGGTATGACGTGGTTTAAGATGCCGCTTTCAGTCTGGTCGTGGTATGCAACTGCCTGGGTTCAAATTTTAGCCACACCGATAATTGGTATAACTCTTTTACTTGTTGCGATTGAAAGAATATTTGGTGTAGGATTGTTCGATCCTGCGCTTGGTGGTGATCCTGTACTTTATCAGCATTTATTCTGGATTTATTCTCACCCTGCAGTTTATATTATGATACTTCCTGCAATGGGCGTTATTTCAGAAATTATTCCTGTCTTTGCAAGACGAACAATATTTGGTTATAAGTTTATTGCAATGTCAAGTATTGCAATTGCAACTTTTGGATCTCTGGTTTGGGCGCATCATATGTTTACTGCCGGAATGAGCAATACCGGGCAATTTATTTTTTCATTGCTTACAATGGTGGTTGCTATTCCCAGTGCAATAAAAGTTTTTAACTGGACTGCTACCTTGTACAAAGGTTCGATTCAACTTGATACTCCTTTATTATTTGCACTTGCATTCATCTTTCAATTTACTATCGGCGGATTAACCGGGATTATGCAAGGCATCTTGTCTGTAGATATTATGATTACAGACACTTCATTTATTGTTGCGCATTTTCATTATGTAATGTTTGGTGGAACCGGATTTGGTTTGTTTGCTGCATTACATTACTGGTTCCCAAAAATGTTTGGGAAAATGTATAATTTAAAAATATCCAAGATTGCTTTCTGGATAGTTTTTGTTGGATTCAACACAACTTATTTCCCGATGTTTATAATGGGATGGCTTGGAATGCCAAGAAGATATTATGATTATCTTCCTGAGTTTCATATCTATCATCTCATCTCTACAATCGGTTCGTGGATACTCGTTGCGGGTCTTTTGCTGATGTTTGGAAATCTGTTAAAAGCATGGTTAGTTGGAAAGAAAACAACAGAGAAAAATCCCTGGGGCGGAGAAACTCTTGAATGGACCATCGATACTCCACCTATCCATGAAAATTTTATTGATATACCTACAATACATGAAGCACCGTATGAATACAAACAAAATGAAATTGATACTCTAAAAAATCAGGAGGTTAAGTGAGTTCTCAAGAACAAGCAGTTGCTCACATTCATCGCGACGATGTTGGCGCCCGCATGGGTATGTGGCTGTTTCTATTTACAGAGCTGATATTATTCGGAGGTATGTTTATCCTATATTCTGTTTACAGATATTTGCATCCTGAAGCTTTCCATATTGCAGCTAAAGAATTAAACACAATCGTTGGAACTTTTAATACAGCAATTTTGCTTACAAGTTCATTGACAATGGCATTATCAATAACTGCAATACAAAGGAAACAAAAAAGCTTATCTATCTTTTTTCAAATAATTACTATTATCCTTGCTTTAGGGTTTATGGTTAATAAATATTTTGAATGGACTGCAAAGTTTCATCATGGAATTTACC
>OEIU01000069.1_pt1 | contig 98240 bp, 68 predicted proteins | sample 1539221 | NCBI WGS metagenome assembly OEIU01 (sample SAMN03792071, study PRJEB22550) | activated sludge metagenome | feature: wastewater treatment plant; material: activated sludge; isolation source: Wastewater treatment plant of a petroleum refinery complex | place: Argentina: Zarate | collected... | reverse complement strand
GGGGGGCGCGTTGAGCATCCGTACGAGCGTCTGGAGCAGGATGGGGCGGATGCCGGAGTGGCCGCGCGAGAGCGAGCCGGCGAGGCAGAGCATCATGGCACGGACGACGTCGCGCGGCAGGGCGGGGCCGACGCCGGCGGCGTGGGAGCGGATCAGATTGCGCTGGAGCGACTGGAGGTCCGGAGTAGAGATGCGCTGGCGGGAGAACGAGCCGAAGCCGGTGTTGATTCCGTAGTGGGCCTCACCGTCGTTGAGCACGGATTCCAGGAGGGCACGGGAGCGGCGGACGGCGGCGGTTGCCCGCGAGCCGATGCGGACGGGGGCGGCGCGCCGGGCGACGGCCTCGACGGACTGGGTGGAAAGTGGGCCGGCGTTGAGCGTGACTACGGGTCGGGCCATGGGACGGGAGTGTTGGAGGGCTCGGGGACCGGGGTTGGTCGGAGCCATTTCTGGCGAGTTTTGACCCCCCTGCTACGTCCTATAATACATGTTATGTAAAACAGAACGAATTGAAACCGGCGTTGGGACGATTTGGCGGGATTGCCGGCGCGATCGATCCGCTACCGGCGAAGTTCGCGGTCGGCCTGGGAATACTCGATCGGGCGGAGATCCCGGGGCGTGCTGGCCCAGTATTCCACGCGTTCGTGCCTGTCGCGGGGTTGGGCGGCTTGGAGTCCGAGTTCCAGGGCGGCCTGCATCATGCCCTCGCACCCTGCGAGGGCGAGCACGAAGGCGGCCGCGGCGATTGATGCGGTGAAGCGAAGGCTCGTCTGGGCGGCGCCAAGTTTCGGGGCCGATTGCACAGACTGAGCATACCAGATGCCGGGGAAATGCCAGCGCCGACTCCGACTGGGTGCTCGCTTGGTCGTTTGGGCAAAGTTCGCATATCCTTGGGAAATGTCCGTGCGCCGCGTGTATCTCGAGACCTTTGGCTGCCAGATGAACGAGCTCGACAGTGAGTTGGTGTCTGGGCAGCTCCGCGCGCTGGGGTACACGTTCACGGCGAGCCGGGATGATGCGGACGTGGTGTTGTACAACACGTGCTCGGTTCGGGAGCACGCGGAACAGAAGGTGTGGTCGCGGCTGGGGGAGGACAAGGCCCGGAAGGTGCGCCGACCGGCGATGGTCGTGGGCGTGCTGGGGTGCATGGCCGAGCGGGATGGCATGGACCTGATCCGGCGGATGCCGGTCGTGGACATCATGTGCGGGCCGGGGGAACTCGACAAACTTCCCGGGCTGCTCGACAACGCGGTGCGGACGCGCGAGTCGATCGCGGCCGATGCTCCCCCACCGCCGCCCGAGGCGTTTGAGGGGCCGGATCCGGAGGCGGATGAGGGGGAACTGACTCGGAGGCTGCGATCGGCTTCGCAGATTGCGCTGCAAGGGAACACATCGCGCCGGAGCGCGACGCTGGCCGCGGCGGCGGACAATCTGGAGATGCTCGATCTGTCGCGGTCGGTGTCGGCGGATGACCACTCGGGCTCGGCGTATGTGCGGATCACCCGCGGGTGCAACAAGTTCTGCACGTATTGCGTGGTGCCCTTTACTCGCGGGGCGGAGATGCATCGGCCGCCGCGCCACATCGTGGATGAGTGCAAGCGGCTGGCGGATGCGGGGGTGATCGAGGTGACGCTGCTGGGGCAGACGGTGAACCACTACCGATTCGAGCACGGCGCGGCCGTGACGATCGGGGGCGTGGTGCAGCCGCAGAAGGGGCGGAGCTACACCGGGGGGCACTCGCGGGATCCGTTCGCGGGGGAGCGAACGACGACGTTCGCCGATCTGCTGGGGATGATCCACGATGAGGTGCCGGGGATTCGGCGGCTGCGATTCGTCACGAGCTACCCGCGCGACTTCGGCGACGATGTGTTGCAGATGATGCGGGACAAGCCACGGATCTGCCGGTACCTGCACGTGCCGGCGCAGAGCGGGTCGAACCGGATCCTGGAAAAGATGAACCGGGGGTACACGGTCGAGGAGTACCTCGAGTTTCTGGATCGAGCGCGGTCGTACCTGCACGAGCCGGAGATCGGAAGACCGCTCACTGTGGCTGGGGACATCATCGTCGGGTTTCCGACCGAGACGGACGAGGACTACGCGGCGACGGTTCGGTTGGTGGAGCGAGCGCGATACAAGAACTGCTACATCTTCAAGTACTCGTCGCGGCCGGGGACGATCGCGGATGAGAAACTGCCCGACGATGTGGCCGAAGGCGTGAAACGGCGGCGGAACAACGACCTGCTGGATGTTCAGCAGCGGATCAGCGCGAGCGTGAGCGCGGAGTTTGTCGGGCAGTCGATGGACGTGTTCGTGCAGGGGGTGTCGAAGCGGCACGCGAAGGCGGCGGCCGCGGCGAGGCCCGCGGCGGGTGCGGTTGCGCTGACGCTCGGGGGCAAGTCGCTCGTGAGCGGGGCTTCATGCTCGGAAGAGGCGACGCACGCGCACGAGGCGGATGGTTTCGCTGTAGTCCCCCCACGGTCGGCAGGGACGATCCAACTGTCCGCACGCACCGAGGGGGACATTATCGTGTTCTTCGATGCACCCGCGGGGGGCTCGCCGGACGACCTGATCGGGCGTGTAGTGCGGGTGAGGATCGATCGGACGGAGCCGCTGGCACTGCACGGACGGGCGGAATGATCGAGCGGTCGGGGGCTCGCGAGCCGGGGAGGAGCGGAAGGGCCCGAGTTTCGTCCGAGCCCCGTGTGGACCGCTATGCACGCCCAGAGCGAAGGAAAGGCCGCGCTGGGGGCGTGGTCTCCGGAGATCGCTGGAATACCCGCACGTTGGGCGAACGCGGGAGAGTTTGGCGGATAATGTCGGCTAACCTGCAAAACCAACAGGGATCGGCCAGTATGCGCCATTTGTGCCGGCTTTTTGTCAAATGCGACATATTCCTCTTGACAGTCCTGCGCCATCCTGTAGATTACCTCTGCCTTTTCTGATTGCCCCTGAGCGCTCCATTGCCGAGTCTGTCTGCCTTCGGGTGGACCGGACGAGGCGCGAGAGAGAAATGGAGAGAGAGAGATAAAGGCCTCAGGGAGCAGTTGGAGTGAGAGAGAGGCGAGAGAGGGCAGATATGTCCTCCAACCCGGGTGTGAACTGACCGGTCACACCCGGGATTTTTATTTTTGCGTTTCGCGGCTCTGAGGGGATTCGAGCAGGGTGGGCCGCGTCCGAGAATCGATTTTCCGGTACCTTCTGGTGAACGGCCCGGCGTTTACACGCTTTGTGGACGCCCGTGGGTGACCGGCCATGAGTACCACGATGACCGACGATGCCCGCGACGCCCAGGCCGCCTTGGCGGCACGGAACGATTCCGCGGCCACGCCGGACGCTCATCGGGCGTTCGCCCGAATCTACGACCGGCATTGCGCCGTTGTCCGTGCGCTGTGCCTGCGACATCTGCCGACCGACACCGACGCGGACGACGCATTGCAGGAGACATTCCTCCGTGGCTTCCGGCTGCTGCACGAACTCTCGGACCCCGACGGCCTGCGGCCCTGGCTCTACGCCATTGCCCGCAACGTGTGTGCGGAGCGGCGGCGCTCGGCGGCTCGCCGCAATAGGCACGAGCAGGCCGCGGCGGAGGAGCGCATCGTTATGAGCGGGCTTGCCTCGACCAACCACTCACCGCACACGGCCCGGCGTGAAACACCGGTGCCGGACGCGGCCGAGAAGTCCGAAGTCCTGTCGCGCCTGACCGCGGCGCTCGATGAGCTTCCCGACGATGAGCGTCTTGCGATCCACCTGTACTACCTGGAGCCCGACCCCGTCGCGGCCGCGGGGGCATCCCTTGGAATCTCCCGGAGCGGTTTCTACAAACTTCTGAGCCGGGCCCGTGACCACCTCGCCTCCATCCTGGGACCAGTTGCCCCATGACCACTCCTCCCCGAAACCCCCACATTCCGACCAACGATGGCGCCGACGCCACCCCCCCACCGCCGGCGCGAGATGAGCTCGATGGACTGCTCCGCCAGTGGCACCTCGCGAACGCCGAGAAGGCCGCGGCCGGACGTGATCGGCTGGTGAGTGCACTGGCCAAGGAGAGCCATGGCGAGGCAGGCGACTCGGACCGTGGCCCGTTCCCGATCCACGGCGAGGACGCGGCGCGGGGTTGGATCACGGTTCGGTCGATCCTGTTCAACCGGTACGTGCCGTTGGCGGCGGCGGCGGTGATCGTGGCGGCGCTGTTGCCGTTCATGCTGCCGACCAGATCGGGCGTCGTCGCTCCTGTGCACGCGAAGCCGGACTCGAACATCGTGATGGCGCCCGAGGGCGGTCGGCTGGATGCGCTGGACCGTGAGGGCAACCTGATGGGGCCGTGCATGCTGAAGCACACGGACGTGAAGGCGGAGATCAGCGGGCGGTTTGCGCGGGTGACGGTGACGCAGCAGTATCACAACCCGTACCCGGACAAGATCGAGGCGGTGTACACGTTCCCGCTGAGCGACCGGGCGGGGGTGGACCGGATGAACATGACCATCGGCGATCGGGTGGTCGTCGGCGAGGTGAGGGAGCGGGAGGCGGCGCGTCGGGTCTACGAGCAGGCCCGGGAGGCCGGGCGCACGGCGAGCCTGCTGGAGCAGGAGCGGCCGAACATCTTCACGCAGTCGGTGGCGAACATCGACCCGGGCGCGACAGTCAACATCGAGATTTCGTACGTGGAGACCGTGGCCGAGCGGGACGGCGAGCTGGTGTTTGATTTTCCGACGGTGGTCTCGCCGCGCTACATCCCGGGTGCGGGCCTGGACAGCAAGCAGGAGATTCGGCCGCTGCCGGCGGGGACGAAGATGCGGGCGGGGGTGGTGCTGGCCGCGCCGGCGACGGTGGCGGATGCGAAGCGGCACGGGGCGACATCCGGTGATCCCGGCGAGCGCACGCCCGAGGCGCTGGAGATCATGCTTGCGAGGGCGACGCCGATCGCGACGCCCGAGGAGGACCCCACCGCGAGCACGGCGCCGTGGTATGACGTGGATGTGGCCTATCCGGACGGCTCGACCGAGCCGGCGGTGATTCTCGCGGACGGGCGCGGCGAGGTTGGGGGGCGGTGGTTCTATTGCCCGGTGAGCCCCCCCACTGCCATTCCTGCTTCCGGCGAGCCATTCGCCCAGCCGACAGACACGGTGCCCGACGCGGATCGGATCACACCCATGCCGACGCGCCCGAACGTTCGGGCCGGGCACGACATCTCAATCTCGGTGACGCTGGACACCGGCGGGCCGGGGATCACGACGCTCGACTCGCCGCTTCACAAAGTCGTGCGGACGGATCTGGCGAGGAACGCGCTGGAGCAGCCGCGGCGCGTGTCGATCGCGCTGGCGAGCCTGAACGAGATTCCCAACCGGGACTTTGTGCTCAGGTGGAAGCAGACGGCGGAGACGATCACCCGGCGGGTGTTCACGCACACGGGCGAGCACGGCAACTTCTTTGCGCTGCAACTGGATGCGCCGGAGCGGGTGGACGACGTCGATGCGGTTCCGCGGGAACTGGTGTTTGTCGTGGATACCTCGGGATCGATGAACGGGCGGCCGATGGCGCTCTCGCGGGTGGTCATGCAGAAGGCGATCGACGCGATGCGGCCGCAGGACACGTTCAACATCGTCTCGTTCGCGGGGGAGACGAGGGTGCTGTGGGAGCGTCCGCGGCCGAACACGCCGGCGAATCGGACGGCCGCGCAGAGGTTTATCAAGACGTGGGAGGGCTCGGGCGGGACGGAGATGATGGCGGCGATCGATACGGCCCTGCGGCAAGCGCCGGCGGATGAGGGGGCGGGCGGAGTGACGCTTGCGCACTTGGCGAACCTGCCTGCGGATGGGCGGGCCGTGCGGGTGATCCTGGAGGATGGGGAGATCGAGACCGACCGGATGGAAGCCGGGGGCCTGATCCGCTCGCCAAGACTCATCGTTCGCGAGGGTGTGCACATCAGGTGCACGGACTTCACGCTGCCGGAGCGGTTCCTCAAGCGGGCGGACCAGACGGTGGCGGACGACACGGTCACGCTTCGGGTGCTCGTGCAGGGAACATGGACGACCGAGAACGGGGAGCGGGTGCTCAGGGCGGACAAGGTCGGGGAGTTCTACGGCGACACGGGCGTGCGGCCGCTGCGGATCGTGATGTTCCTGACCGATGGAGAGGTGGGGAACGACATGGCGATCATCGATGCGATCCGGCGCAACCGCGCGACCACGCGGGTGTTCTCCTTCGGCATCGGCAACAGCGTGAACCGGTTTCTCATCGACCAGATGGCGATCGCCGGGGGCGGGGAGCCGGAGTACGTGTTTGTCGCGCGGGACTCGGACGGCGACGCCGATGCCGCGGTGGAGCGGTTCAATCGTCGCACGCGGACGCCGGTGCTGACGGACGTGACGCTCACGTTCGATGGGGTGAAGCCCTTGGACATGCTGCCCGCGCCGGGGCAGATTCCGGACCTGTTCGACGATCGGCCGCTGACGTTTCTGGGTCGGTATACGGCGGCGGGCGTGGGGGCGGTGACGATCAAGGGGATGACGGCGCGGGGTCGGTGGGAGCGGACGATTCCGATCGCGTTCCCGGCGCAGGAGGAGCAGAACTCGAGCCTGCCGGTGCTATGGGCCCGGGCGAAGATCGATGCGGTGATGGCGCGGGACCTTGCTGGGATTCAGGCGGGGCATCCGAGTCCGGCGGTGCGGGCCGAAATCGTGAGCCTTGGCGAGACGTTCAACGTCATGTCGCCCTTCACATCGTTTGTCGCGGTGGACAAGTTGCGGGTGACGATCGCGGGCAAGCCGCGCCTTGTGCGCGTGCCGGTGGAACTGCCGGACCGGACGAACTGGGCGGGGTATTTCGGCGGCATTGCGCCTGACGTGCGGACCCGCGGGCCCGGTGATGCGGAGAAGCGAGACGACCGCTCCGGGAAGGACCTGGACGCTCGCGGCGCGGGGGACGCCGCGGAGTCGGCCGGCCGGATTCTGACGCTCAACGAAGTCGTGCTGTCCGAGTTGATCGCGTTCAACGACTCGTGCATGAAGCAGGAGGACGCGGCTCGCACTGGCGCGACGGGGGACAAGATGGTTGTGGGCGCGGAGTTGGGTTTGGCCACGGGCGTGCCGGTGTCGCCGACGTTCCCGCCCCCGCCTCCCCCTCCTGCACCGACCGCGGAGGAATCTCGAGATGTACCGGCCAGGCCCGCGGGTGGGCAGAGTCCGTTTGTGAAGGCTCCTTCGGCCAAACCAGCGGACCAGCCTCGTGGAAGTTCGTCGCGTTCGGAAGTGGCTGAATTCCGCGAAAAGACGAAGAAGGCGACGGAGGCCTCGAAGCTCGACGGCTCCGGCGTTCGCGAACCTGATGCAGGAGTGGACTTGCCGGAGATGCTTCGAGTCCGAAGGAGGCGGGAGCCCGGGCTGCCTTGGAGCCGGAGCGCAGATCCGGCGGATGTCCAGCCGACCCGGACCTTCGGCGGGTACGGCATGGAAGACGCTCGGCGCGAGGCGCTCGGCAAGGACGCGGCGAGCCCCATGCTGGTTCCCCCGCACATGATGGACTTTCCAACCGACTGGCCCGTCAAGACGTGGATGCGTGGCGAGTACGGCGGGTCGGTAGCGTGCGACTGGGATTTGCTCCTTGCGAACGTCGATGCTCCCGCGCCCGAGTCGCTGGTGGCGCTTGCCGCGGCCCAACTCGCGGGCGAGGGTCGCTACGCCGAGGCGAAGTCGCTGGCGTGCTCGAACCTCGCCGGGAATCTCAACCTGGCGCTGGGCAATCGGGCCCAGGGGAACACCTCCAACTTCGCCGGCAACCTTCAGCAAAGTGCCGCGCCGTCCTCCGTGTCGCAGGTGTGCGGGGCGCTGAGTTCGAAACTGCCCGAGGCGGAGAAACAGGCGGCGATCGAGCAGGCCCGCGTGCGGGCATCGACCGAGCTGTTGGAGGCGAGGAAGGCGGCGATGGTGTATCGCAAACTCGCCCCGGAGTTGTTTGCCCGCACCAATCGCGCCGAGAACACGGCGAGCATGGAGCAGGCACCCCAGACCGGGAACACCCGTTTGCCGCAATCCTCCGGTGCTGGTCCGAAGGTCGATTCGGTCGCGGCCACGAAGGACGTGGATGTGCCCGCGGCGGAGGCCAAGATCGTGGATCGGAAGGCAACGGAGACGGCGGTGCCGGCACCCGCGGCGGCAACGCCCGGCGTTCTGGTCACGGTGCTGCTCGCCGATACGACAGCGGCGACGCTGGATGCGCTCAAGGCCATCGGCTTCACGATCGAGACTCTCAGGCCGGAGTTCGGGGTTGTCATCGGGCGGATTCCGGCGGACAAGCTCGAAGCGTTGGCGCTGTTGGCGGTCGTGCGGCGGGTGGAGCCCGTTCCCGACGGGGGCGGGTGAGCGCTCGGACGATGCGAGTCGGCCTATCGTCGCGCACCCCCTGCCCCCCTCCCCGAGGAGCATCCCATGGCCGCAGTCAACTCCACGATGGTTCCGCTGGGCACCGGCGCGCCGGACTTCACGCTGACGGACACCGTGAGCGGGAAGCCGATCAACCTGGCGTCGTACCGAGCGGGCAAGCCGGTGCTGGTGATGTTCATCTGCAATCACTGCCCGTTCGTGGTGCATGTGCGCAGCGAACTGGCGAAGGCCGCGGCGGAGTTTCAGAAGAGCGGTGTGGCCGTGGTGGCGATCTCGTCGAACGATCCGGAGAACTATCCCGACGACGCCCCGGCAAAGATGACCGTGGAAGCCAAACGAGCGGGGTACACGTTTGCGTATCTGTTCGACGCGGACCAGAGCGTGGCCAAGGCGTACAAGGCGGCGTGCACGCCGGACTTCTTCCTCTACGACGCGGCGGGGAAGCTGTACTATCGCGGGCAGTTTGACGCTTCCCGGCCGGGCAACAGCAAGCCGGTGACGGGGGAGGACCTGCGGAGTGCCGTGTCGGCCATGCTGGCGGGGAAGCCTGCCCCGGTGGAACAGTGGCCGAGCATCGGGTGCAACATCAAGTGGAAGCCGGGGAACGCGCCGGACTATTTCTGACGGCCGGATTGGCCGGGAGAGCCGGGGAACGTGCGATTGGGCATCCCGTGGCCGGTTCGCGGCGTAGGGTCAGGAGATCATGCCGGGTCGACCCACCATGCCGCGCATACGCCGCCGATACCACTTCGGCGCGGGCGGCTTTCTCTATGTGTTTGTCACGCTGCTGATTGCGCTGGGCGCGTTCAACAGCGGGAACAACCTGCTGTATTGGACTTTCGGCTTTGCGCTGGCGTTGTTGATCGTGTCCGGGGTGCTCTCGGGCGTGATGCTCATGGGCGTTCGGGTGGAGCGGGAGTGGGCATCGGGGGCGGCCGTCGGGCAGACGGTTCAGATTCGGTACCGGGTTCGCAACCTGAGCCGCTTCATGCCGGCCTTTGCGCTGACGATCGAGGAGGCTGGATTTGAGCCGGTTTCCGGGACCGGGGGGTCGTGGTTGACCGTGGCGGGTCGAAGGAAGTCCGGCGCCGCGATTGGGACGCCGGCCCCGCAACGCATCGGCGCTCCCCGGACCTTTGTGGCCCATGTCGGCGCTCGCGAATCGGTGGTGGTGGAGGCGGTGGCCCGGGCGATGGTTCGCGGTCCAGTCCAGTTGCAGGCGATCCGCGTGAGCACGGGGTTTCCGTTCGGGTTGATGCGGAAGAGCCTGTCGTTCGAGCAGCACGGGTCGGGCGTGGTGACGCCGATGCCGGAGGCAGGGTTCGAGGGGGCGCTGCGGACGGCCGGGGCGCTCGCCCACGTGGGGACGGCCTCCCGACGGGCTGGGCGGGGAGACGAGTTCTTTGCGCTGCGCGAGTATGTGCAGGGGGACAGCCCGCGGGATGTGGCGTGGCGTTCGAGTGCGCGGCGTGGAACGTTGCTGGTGCGACAGTTCGCCGCGCCGAGCCCACCGCGAGTGTGGATCGTGCTGCACCTGCGCACCCACCCGGGCTCGGAGGCGGCGGACGAGCGGGCGATTCGGGTGGCGGCGGGGCTGGCGCGGGCGGCGGAGGCGCAGGGATTGGAGTACGGAGTGGCCGCGCCGCTGTGCCGGATGTTGATCCATCCGCGGCGCATCGGTTCGGCGGGCACCGGGGGACAACTCTCGCGGGTCATGGTTGATCTGGGTTTGCTCGATCTCGGCGCCGACGATGGGCGAGGAGCCCGGAGCGCGTTTCCTGTTCATGCCGCCGCGGCCTCCGGCGGGTGCGTGGTGGTTCATGCCGGGCCGGTGGACGGGGCGTTTGCACCGCGAGCGGCGGGGGTCTTGAACATCTCGGTGGGGGCGGAAGGGCCGCCCGTGGGAGTGCCGGGTCCGGGGGAGACCGCGCTTTCGCGGCGAGTTGAGCACTCCATCGCCTGAGAGCCACACGATGTTGCTTGCCGAGCGTTTCAACTCCGTTCTTCACCTGTGCGTTGCGATCGCGGGGCTGGCGTTTGCGGCGGCGGACGATCGGCCGCTGCTCGCGGTGATCTTGTCGATCGCCGTGGGGGTGTGCTGGCTGGTCGCCCGGCGCCGGGTGGACCATCCACCCGCGCTGCCCCGGGCCGCGATCAACGCGCTGGTCCTGGTCGCGATCCTCAATGCCGCGCTGAAGACCGGCGCCGGGCCGACGGGCGACTCGGTGGTCTCGACGCTGGGCCAGTTTCTGGTGTTCATCACGCTGATCAAACTCCTGGATCGGCGGGCGGCACGGGACGACGCGCAGGTGATCACGCTGGCGATCTTCGTGGCCATCGCGGCGATGCTGACGAGCGCGGACCTGCTCGTGGGACTCCTGCTGATCGTGTTCGTTCCCGTGTCCGTGGGAACGGCGATGCTCTGGCAACTGCGGGCGGGGCAGATCATGCTGACGAGGGCGGTCGCCGAGGGGACCGGCGCGACGGACGCCGGGGAGGGGCGCCGGGTTCTGCCGGTATCGGGCCGGCGGCCCCGCCGGGCGTTTCTGGGGGTGTGCGCGGCGGCGGTCTCGATCTCGTGTGCGATCGCCACGGGAGTGTTCGTCGTGATCCCGCGGGTGGGGGGAGAGTTTCTCGGTCGGTTCGGCGTGACGCGCCAGACGATGATCGGTTTTCGAGAGTCGGTGACGTTGGGGCAGGCGGGGCTGCTGAGCGAGGACCCGACGCCGGTGCTGGATCTGCTGGTGACCGATGCGAAGGGCGAAAACCTGGGATCGTCGTCGGTCACGCAGTATCTGCGCGGAGCCGCGCGCGATCAGTACGTTGCGTCCGAACGGGCGTGGAAGGATTCGTCGCAGAAAGCCCCGGGCCAGTTGGGGCCCCAGGGTCGTCAGCATTCGGTCGAATCGATCGGCGCGGGGTCGGCGTGGGGGCTTCGGTGGCCGGACCCGCCCGACGAGAGGACGCCGGAGCGGGTCAGAGAGCGGCGAATCGTGCAGAAAATCACCATGCGGTCGGACGCGAACAACCTGTTCTTCGTGTGGAGGCCGGAGACGATCACTCCCGACCGGGACGTGAAACTGTCGTTCCGACCGGAGACGGGCACGATTCGGCGGGAGGAGCCCTGGGGCCCGCGATTCACGTACACGGTGCGGTCGGTCACCGCCGAGGAGGCGTACCCGCTTGCGGCGGCGCCGGGCGGGCGCGACGCGGCTCTCGGATTTCAAGAGGGGCCGGTCAAGGAACTCGCCGAGCGCATCGCGGGGCCGGGGCGTTCGGGCCGGCAGGTGGCGACGGTTATCCGCGACTACTTGCAGAAGGGGTTTGCGTACACCACCGAGATGGTCGCGCCGCCGGAAGGCCGGGACGCGATCGAGTTTTTCCTGTTCGATCGGAAGAGGGGCCACTGCGAGTACTTCGCCAGCGCGATGGCGGCGATGTGCCAATCGCAGGGGATTCCGGCGCGTGTGGTCACGGGGTATGTGGCGGCGGAGTTCAACGCCCTGACCGGGCAGTACACGGTGCGACAGTCCAACGCGCACGCGTGGGTTGAGGCGTTCATCGTCGCGGATTCCGAGACCGGGCGTGGGCGATGGGAGCGATTCGATCCGTCGCCGCCGGCGGAGATCGATCGGATCCACCACCCGGTGCGCGGCCTTCTGTCGAGCGCGCGGGCGTGGTACGAGACCCTGGAGTTCGGCTGGTCGAGTTCGTTTGTGGCGTTCGACAACCTGTCGAGCAAGCGACGCGGCGGCGGGATGTTCTCGGAAACCGATGTCACGCCCCAGCTGGTGGTGTGGGGCGATCGGTGGGTGGCGTGGGTCAAGACGATGGTGGCGGATCCGAGCCGCATGCCGTGGTGGCTGCGATGGTCGCCGGGGCTCGCTGTGGGGGCGATCGCGTTCATGCTGCTGGGCGGGTTGCTGTGGCGACGGTGGCGGCCGCGTCCGCGCTCTCCGCTGGCGCGCCAGTATGGGTATGTGCCGGAGCGTCCGTCGGGGGTGTACGCGAGGGCCCTTCGGGCGCTGGATCGGGCCGGGATTCCCAAGCCGGAGGTCGTGCCTCCGGCCAGGTTCGCCGTCTCGCTGGCGGGATCGGCGCCGCGGACATCGGGAGCACTGGCGCGGCTGGCGAGGTATCACTATGACGCGCGGTTTGGCGGGCGAGAACCGAGCACGTCGGACGCGGCGGCGGCACAGGGGTCTTTGCGGGAACTGGACCGGGCCTTGCGCGAAGAGCGTCCGGGCCGATAGCCGGGCTGGTCCGGCCCGCCCGCCGTCTGATAAGGCACCGTGGCCCTGCGTGGGCCACGCAGCCCCCCCACTCAGCGCCGTGAACGGCCATTCGTGCGCCGGTGCCAAAGCCCCCCACCTTCGGGGCCGATCCATCGCCAACGGCACGTCGCATTGGCGGCCGCGTTCAGCACCGACCACCCCTCATCGCGAGAACTCCCGTGCCAGCATCACGCTCCCGCACCGAACATTGGCGCGACTGCCTCCGCAAGGTCTACGAGCGCGGCGGTGCGCTGGAGATCACCGTTGACCGAGGCCTGGCCTTGGACGGCGGGGAGGGAGATCGCGGGTCCGACCTGGCGTGGCGCGTGAAGATCGTGCACTTGCGCGACGACGCGATCATCGTCGAGCCGCCGGCCGCCTGCGGATCGACGATCCCACTGTCGGCCAATATCCGGCTGATCGCCGCGATGACTGTCGGGCAGAACCGGTGGATGTTCCACACACGGACGATGGGTCACGCGGACGGTCCCCGGCTCGCGGGCGGGGGCGGCCGGCTGCTGGTGCTGCACATGCCTGACCATGTGGAGAGGTGCACCCGCCGAGGGTTTTACCGGACATCCACGGTGGACCTGCGGCTGCCTTCGGTGCAGTGCTGGCCGCTGATGGACCCGACATCGGTCGTCGCGGCCGAGGCCGCCAACCGGGCCCAGATCCGGGACCTGACGACCCGCGGGGACATCATGGACTACGAGCTGGAAGACCCGGACTCGATCATGCTGCCCAAGGTTGGGCCCATGTTCAAGGCCAATCTGCTGAACATCTCGGGGGGCGGCCTGGGCCTGCTGCTCAGCCCGGATGAGGGGCGGGCGCTGGATGCCCGACCGTACATCTGGCTGCGGGTTGACCTGCGGCCGGACATCCCGGCCCCGATCGGGGTCACGACCCGGCTTGCCCATACTCACATCGACTCGGCCCACAACCTCTACGCGGGTCTGGCGTTTGACTTTACCCATAACGCCTCGCACCGCCAGTTCGTGGTGGACCTGTTCACGGAGTATGCCCAGCGGCTGCAAACCGCCCAACCCGTGGCCCCCATGTCCCGGGCGGCTTGACCTTTTCCTAACAACTTGCTCTAATACGCACCACGCCCGGCACGTCGCCGGGTGTTTATTCACCACCTCGCGCGGCGTGTCTGCCGGGGCGGCTGTTTTCAGTGTTTTCGGGATCGAGCGCGTCGATGCGCTGTAGCGCTCCACGTCAGGCCCCGGAAACGCCCCGGTAGCGGGTGTTGCCCGACGCCGGGATAGATCGAGAGTGCACTTCCCTTGGCGCAGCGAGCAGTCATTCAGAACGATCGGACCTTCCCCGGAACCGCCCACGACGGCGGACCACCGGGTGTTGCCATCCGTCTCTCCGGGCGGGTGGACGCTGCCGCACTTCCTTGGACGCCGCACTCGATCTGAGAACGAGCCGACCTCGGGTCGTGGCCGCTCGCCGGCCATGATGCCCCAGCCCTCCGCGCGGGACCAGTCCCGCCCGCGAGCATTGCTCGCGCGCGTCTTTCGGAGGGCCCCTTTCGATGCCCCAGCCTCTCACTGTGCTCCCGGTCACGCTCGCGGCAATCGACGGCCTGAGCATCGGGATAGCCGCCGCCGCCCTGGTCGTGGGGCTGATCGTCGGTGCGTTTGTCGTCACGGCCATGCGAGGCCAGACGCTTGCTCGGGCCAAGTCCGAGGCCGCGGAGATCAAGTCGAGGGCCGAGTCGGAGGCGAAGACGATCGCGGAGCGGGCGAAGGTGGAAGGGGATCGGCTGGCGCTGGAGCGGAAGAGTTCCATCGACGCGGAGCAGGAGAAATCCCGGGCCGAGATGCGCGAGGCGGAAAAGCGGATAGCCAAGCGCGAGGACCTGATCGACAAGAAGCTGGAAACCCTGACCTCGAAGGAGGAGCAGGTGACGCGGCTGACGGAACAGTTGAAGGTCAAGGAGACCGGATTGGACGCGAAGGCGGCCGCGCTGGATACGAAGAACGAGGAGATCGAACAGGTCCTGCAGCAGCAGAAGGACAAGCTGTTCCAGATCTCGGGGTGGACGCCGGAAGAGGCCAAGCGGGAGGTCTTGCAGCGGGTGGAAGATGACGCCCGGCACGAGACGTCGAAGATCGTCGCCAAGTTGGTGGAAGAGGCGACAGCCGAGGCGAAGGGAAAGGCCCAGGAGATCACGCTGATGGCGGTGCAGCGGTACGCCAGCGAGCACACGGCGGAGAGCACGGTCCGCGCCGTTCCTATCCCCTCCGACGACATGAAGGGCCGCATCATCGGGCGCGAAGGCCGGAACATTCGGGCCATCGAGAAGGCCACGGGTGTGGACATCATCGTGGACGACACCCCCGGCGTCATCGTGGTCTCCTGCTTCGACAAGATCCGACAGGCCATCGCCGTAGAGTCCCTCAACCGGCTCATCGCCGACGGGCGCATGCACCCCACGCGGATCGAAGAAGTCGTCGAGAAGGTCAAGAGCGAGATGGAGGAGCGGGTCATCAAGTCCGGCAAGGACGCGGTGCTCGAGACCAACATGCGGGGGATCCACCCCAAGATCTCGGAGGCGATGGGGAAACTCTCGTTCCGCACCTCGTACGGGCAGAACGTGCTGCGGCACTCGGTGGAGGTGGCGTACATCTCGCAGATGATCGCGGATCAGCTGGGCCTGGACGGAGCGCTGGCCCGGCGGTGCGGATTCCTCCACGACATCGGCAAGGCGATGGACCACGAGATGGAAGGCGGGCATCCGAAGATCGGCATGGACTTCGCGAAACAGTTCGGGGAGAAGGAGGCCGTGCTGAACGCCATCGGCGGGCACCACGGGGACATTCCCTCGACGACCTTCTACACGCCGATCGTCATGGCTGCGGATGCGATCTCCTCGGCGCGACCGGGCGCTCGCCGGGAGAGCATGGAGAAGTACATCCAGCGTCTCAACGAGCTGCAGGACATCGCGCTGCGGCAGCCGGGCGTGACGGAGGCGTTCGCGATCCAGGCCGGGCGCGAGGTTCGGGTGATGGTGGACGCCAAGCGGGTCAATGACGATGAGGCCCAGAAGATCGCGTTCGATATCGCCAAGAAGGTGTCCGAGGAGATGACGTTCCCCGGGGAGATCCGGGTGACGGTGCTGCGGGAGACGCGCGCGGTTGAGTTTGCCCGATAGTCGAGGGGGCCCCCTGGGTGATCGCGGGTGGCACGGAGGCACCGGGGAGCACTCCGGAGCTGACTCTGTGCGCCCGGACGCGCTCGATGGAATGAAGTCTGGCTGTAGGATTGCCCGTGATCCGTGTCGCGCTCCAGATGCTCTTCGGCGATGCCACCAAGTGTCTGGGCGTGGTGCTGGGCATCTTCCTGAGCACGTTTCTCATCTCGCACATGCTGGGGATGTTCAACGGGATGATGGAAAGGACGTACGCCCAGATCACGGACATTCCGCTGGCCGACATCTGGGTGATGGACCCGGCGGTGGAGTACGTGGATGGGCCGTCGGGGCTGTCCGCGACCGCGCTGGATCGCGTGCGGGGCGTGGAGGGCGTGGAGTGGGCCACGCCGCTGATCTACATGACGCTGCCGGTGAAGCTCCCCGGCGGGGCGTTTCGCTCGGCGCTGGTGATGGGGCTGGACGATGCGACGTTTGTGGGCGCCCCGGCGAATGTCGTCGAGGGGAGCATCGAGTGTCTGCGGGCGCTCGACACCGTGATCGTGGACACACTGTCGGCGTCGAGCCTGCTCAAGACGCCGGAGGATCCGCGGGCCCATCCGCTGCCGGATCGGTCGTCGCCGCACGAGGCCCAGACGAGGCCGCTGGAGACCGGGGATGAGTTCTTTGTGAACGACCATCGGCTGGTTGTGGGCGGGCTGGCGAAACTGGGCCCGCAGTTTCTGGCCCGGCCGGTGTTCTTCATGACGGCCAGTCGGGCGCTCACGATCGCCCCACCGCAGCGGAATCTGCCCTCGTACGTGCTCGTCCACGCCAAGCCGGGGGTGGACCACGCGGCACTGGCCGGGGCGATAAACCAGGCGACCGGTTTGCGGGCGCGGACCGCGAAGCAGTTTTCCGACGACACGTACTGGTACTTCGTGCGGACCACCGGGGTGGTCGATCGGATCGCGTTCATGGTGGGGGTTGGGCTTGTTGTCGGCGTGTCGGTGAGCGCGCTGCTGTTCTACCTGTTCACCGCGGAAAACGCGTGGGCGTACGCGCTGTTGACGGCGATGGGGGCCCAGCGGGCGACCATCACGGGCATGGTGATCGTGCAGGCCATGGTGTGCGGGTCGCTGGGGTATGGGCTGGGCATCGGGGTCTCGTGTGCGATGGGCAAGTACATGCTGACCGACACGCTGCCGTACCTTGCCCTGTGGCAGTCGCTCGTGGGGGCGGGCGGGGCGGTTCTGGCGATCTGCGTGGTCGCGTCGATGCTGGGGCTTCGCCGGGTTTTCGGCGTGGAGCCGGCGATGACGTTTCGCGGGCGATAGTTTGCCGGTGTTGCGACCGGCGCGGTTGGATTCGGTATGATCCTGACCATGGGTCACAACGTCCTCGGGTCCGTCGCCGTGTTCGTGTCAGCCGCAGTCTTGGCCGGATGTTCTTCCGGTTCGGGAGATCGCGTGTCCACCTCGCCCGGCGTGCCCGGTGGCGCGGCGGCGCGGTGCGATCTGAACAATCCGAAGGCCGGGGCCACTGGGCCGGCCGCATCGCATGCCTTGCACAACGTGCATCACATCGGATCCAAAGTGATCTCCGGGGCGGTTCCGGAGAGCGAAGCGGCGTTCGATGAGCTCAGGTCGATGGGTGTCCGGACGATCATCTCGGTGGACGGGGCCTCGCCCGACGTTGAGCGGGCGGCCGCACGGGGCATTCGATACGTCCATATTCCGATCACGTACGCCGAGGCGACGCGTGAGCAACAACTGGAACTGGCGCGAGCGGTGCGGGACCTGCCCGGGCCGATCTATGTTCACTGCCACCACGGAAAGCATCGGAGCCCGGCGGCGGCGGCGGCAATCGCCGTGACGCTCGGGGAGGTCACGCCCGAGGAGGGCGTCGCGTTCATGAAGGCCGCGGGGACGGCCCCGAACTACACGGGGTTGTACGCGTGCGTGGCCCACGCGGTGGTGGCGAGTGTGGCGGCGCTCGACGGCGCGCCGGCCGATTTCCCCGCGGTTCGCAAGCCCGAGGGCATCACCGGGGCGATGGTGCAGATTGACGAGGCCTTCGAGCACCTCGGGCAGATTCGCGCCGCGGGGTGGACCACGCCCGCGGACCACCCGGACCTGGTGCCCGCGGCCGAGGCGGGGCGGTTGGCGGACCAGCTGCGCTTCGGGGGCGAGGATGTGCGCGCTCAAAGGCTCGGGGACGAGTTTCGGCGCCGGCTGGCAGAGTCGATCGGGGCGGCAACGGCCCTGGAAGACGGGCTGGCCTCGCACGCGTCCGCCGAGCAGCTCGAGCGCCGGTGGAAACTTGTGGCGGTGTCGTGCAAGGAATGCCACGCAGCGTACCGGGACGTGAAACGCTGAACGTTGTCGAGCGAACGACGGGACACGGCCGGGAACAAGCGGACCCGGCGAACATTGAGAAGCCCGAATACCTTGACCGCCGAGTTCGCGGGTGGATGCGTGGCCAGCGGTTCTGAACTCTCGCGTCTGACCCGCGTGGTGCTCATCCGGTCCGGTGGCCTGAGGGTGTTCGGGCGAGCTCCGGCGATGGAATGGTGACCCGCGCTGTGTATTGGTCTGATCCCTCGCGGATCAGCTGCTCGACCTGGCTGCTCCACAAAGAGATCGTATGAGTGTTGCGGCCCGCGGATCGCTCTGGCCACCCCTTGTCGGAACGCCGGCTGTGCCGCTCGACTCTGATCAGAGTTCTCTGGCCACGCCGTTCCAGCCAAACGCATGGTCGAACGCGGCCTTGTGGCAGGCCTCCATCTGGTGGAAGTCGATGATGTCGCGGACGAGGAGGTTCTCGAACTCCATGGGGAGGCGGACCTGGTGCATGCCGCTGTTGTCGGTGCAGATGGCGATGGGGACGCCGGCGTCGAAGCAGCGGGCGAGGACGACGCGGAGTTCGTCGTAGGCCTTGAGCGTGCCGGTGCGGATGTAGGTGGTCGGGCAGACCTCGAGGCACTGGCCGCGTTTGGCGACGTCGCGAAGGAGACCCGGGTGGCGGATGGGGATCTGGATGCCGTGGCCGATGCGGTCGAGGTGGGGAAGGAGCTCGGGGTGGAGCCCCTGAGAGGTCTCGAAGACGTGCCCGGTGGTGTGGAGGCCTCGCTTGCGGGCGAGTTTGAGGAGGGAGATGATCTCGGGCAGACGGGTGCGGTACAACTCGTCGGGCCCGGCGATGTCGATGGCGACGACGGGCGAGGTGGCAGCGCTGCGGCTCGTGGGTCGGGGCGCGTGGGCGATGGCGAGGTCCACGATGGCCCGGTTGACACGAGGCGAGAGCTTGCTGTGGATGCAGAGGATCTGCCGGAAGACCAGCGGATACTCCGGCTGGCTGACGGCGGCCTCGGCGATGGTCTGGACGACCTCGTCCATCTGGCGGATCCGCTGGGCCTCGTCGAGGTGTCCGTCGGTGCGGAAGTAGGGCGTGTAGCGCAGTTCCATGTAGGCGAGATTGTCGAAGAGGACCGCGCCGCGGACGAGTTTCTGGATGAAGTAGCGGAGCGAGTGGGAGCGCTGGATCTCCTCCACGAGCGTGTGCATGCGGAGGTAGTCGGTCAGCGACTTGTGCCTGCGGGCGAAGAAGGCCTCGAAGGTCTCGTGGGTGGGGAAGCGGCGGAGGAGCGGGTGCGTGCCGTTCTGGGCGCCGACCTGCCGGCGCAGATAGGAATAGAGGATGTTCGGAAGGATCGCCCCGCCGAGGTGCAGGTGCAGCTCGCTGTACACGCCGCGCGGCAACTGGGAACGTCGTGTGGCGGGTGGTTCGTTGGTCCGCTGCTTCGCCAAGATGCCTCCGCTGGCCGAGGGGACTCGGGCGTGAGGCTATGGGCGATCGGCGGGAGTCGCGACGGAGTTTGCCGGGGCCTGTCGGATCAGTTTCTCGGTGCCGAGCTTGAATCGGCCGAGCACAGCCATGATGTCGCTGGCACGGCTGGCGAGCTGGGCGGCGATGGCCGCTGACTGAACGGCATCGGCACCGGCCTCACGCGCGGTCGTGGCGGCCGCGCGGGTGGCGCCGGCCACCTCGTGGGTGCGGCCGACGATGCGGGCGAGGTCGTTGTTGGCGGTCTCGGCCTGCCCCGCGCCGTGGCGGGCGTGGATGGAGGTCTGGGTCGCCTGCTCGCGGACGACATGGGCCTCGGCGTCGAGCGACTCGACGGTGCGGGAGGCTTCGGCGACCGCGCTCTGGGCACGCTCGGCGACACGGCGGGCTTCCTCGGCGAGCTGGCCGAAGGGGCCGCTGGCGGCGCCGGAGCGGGAGGCTTCGACGGAGGCGTTGAGCGCGACGAGGTGGGAGCGGTCGGCGAGGTCTTCGATCAGCTGCACGAGCTTGGCGGTGCGATCGGCGCCATTGAGGATGGCCTGAGCGCCCTGGGTCTGGTTGGACGCGATCTTGTTGACGCAGCGAATGTCGTCGGCGGTATCGCGGAGAGCCTCCTGGCCCTCGACGACGGCGAGGCTGGCGTCGGAGGCGGTCGTCGCGGCGTCGGAGCACTTCTGCATGACGGAACCGACGGAATCGGCCATCCGCTGCGAGCCGGAGGCGATCTGGTTGGCCGCGCCGGAGACGGCGGTGGTGGAGATGGCGACCTCGGTGAGGGCGTCTCGCACGGTCGCGGCGAGACGGTCGATGCCGCGGCAAAGTTCGCCGCACTCGTCGCGGGTGGTGGAGTTGAGGGGAGCGCGCAGCAGGTCGCCCGTGGCGATGGCGGCGACGGCCTCCGAGGCCTGGGCGATGGGCTCGACGAAGGCGGAGTAGAGCCACATCCAGAGCCCGATGGGAGCGACGATCGAGACGACGGCACAGGCGGCAATCTGCACGGCCCCCGAGACGCTTGCGACCATCATGGCCGCGGCGAGGGCGCAGGCGGTGAGGCCGAGGGTGGCCATGGCGCCGAAGCCGAGTGTGAGGCGGGTGCGGAGCGTGAGCGAGCGGCGGGGTCGTCCGTTGCGATCGGTGGTGCGGGCGTGGGAGTAGGCGAGGCCGAGGGTCAGGAACCCCGCGCCGAAGGCCGCGACTCCGAGGGCGAGTCCGAGAAGGCCGGTCCAGACGGGGCGCTCTGCGGGGATGTGGATGGGCGCCATGGCGGCGGCGGCGGCCACGGGCTCGGGCTGTGTGTGCGCTACGGGCGGGACGGTCGTGGCGATGATCACGGAGGACGCAGGCTCCGGTTGCGGGCGCGGTTGGGTGGGTCCATCGCTCACGGCGAGCGGACGCGGGGTGGGGTCGCTCGATATGGTGGACGGGACGGTCGGGGTGCCGGCGACGGCGCCGGCGGGGACCGGGGCCTGGCAGACGTTGAGGGTCTGGAGATACGCGGCGGCCTGGGCTTCGGCCAGCTTCGCGGCCGTGGCACGCTTGGAAGAGTCGGCGAGAGAGCCGGTTCGCGATCTGCCGGGGGTGATGATGGAGACGATCGTCGGAGCGGAGATCGCCGCGACGGTGGGCCGAGATTGTGTGGGCGCAGCGACGACGGTGGTCGTCTGCGTGAGCGTGAGGGGTTGGGCACTGTTCGGCCGGATCGAGTCGGGAGCCTGGAAGTGAGCCGGGGCGAAGAAGTCCACGATGGTCTGGCCGGCAGCGGGGCTCGGGCCCATGGCCCATGACCGAGTGTTGCCCTCGACGTCATCGATCGTCCATTCCGAGCCGGTTGCGGCGCGCGGATTCCACGCGAGACCGTCGGGCGTGCCGTCGCCCTTGACGGCACGGCTCTGCGTGGTGGTTTCCATGCAGGAAGCATCCAGCAGAGCGAACAACACCATGCCGGTGGCGACGACCCACGGTGTTGTCGAGCGCGGGCGGTCGCCGGTGGTTTCAGACTGGCATTCGAGACGGTTGATCAGACGGGAAAACAACGACATGGCGTGGCTCCGATCTTTGGAGAAACGGGACAGGAGCTTTTCGGGCGGTTCCCGGACGGAGTGAAGCGGGCCCGCACGAACTGCTCAGGGGACTCCACCGGGAGCCCGCTGGTTCGGGGGTGCACCGTTCGGAAATACATGGTGGTCCCGACGAGTTCGCCTCAAGTTGGGCCTGATCGAAGCGCGACCGCGAATGGTGTGCCCCCCCGATCTATCATCTCGGCCCCGACTCTCCATCAAGGAAACGGCCATGACGACCCCGCCCACCTCGACCGCGCCAACGACTGTCAAGACCCGCACCGAAAAGGACACGATGGGGCCGATGGAGGTTCCCGCGGGGGCGTTGTACGGGGCTTCGACGCAGCGAGCGGTGCTGAACTTCCCCATGTCAGGTCGGACGGTTCCGGCACAGATCATCCGGGCGTACGCGATCTTGAAGTCCGCGTGCGCGGCGGTGAACCAGAAGCTCGGGCGGTTGGACGAGGCGAGGACGCGGGCGATCGGCGAGGCGTGCCGCGAGATCGAGGATGGGCTTCCGGCGATGGGCGGGCTGCCGCCGCACTTCCCGATCGACATCTTCCAGACCGGATCGGGCACCTCGACGAACATGAACGTGAACGAGGTGGTGGCGAACATCGTGTGCGTGCGGCTGCACAAGCCGATCGGTTCGTCGAAGGACCCCGGGTATCTGAGGGAGGGCGGGGTCCACCCCAACGATCATGTGAACATGGGGCAGTCGTCCAACGACACGTTCCCAACGGCGATGCACATCGCCGCGGCCGTGATGATCCAGAACGAGCTGCTGCCGGCGGTGAAGAAGATCGCCGAGCGGTTGGAGCGTCACGCGAAGGCGTGGGACACCATCGTCAAGATCGGGCGGACCCACCTGCAGGACGCGACGCCGATCCGGCTGGGGCAGGAGTTCTCGGGATATGCCTCGCAGATGCGCCATGGGGAGGAGCGGCTGCATAGGGCGCTGCACGCGCTGTCGGAGCTGGCGATCGGGGGCACGGCCGTCGGCACGGGGATCAACGCCCACGAGCAGTTCGGAGCGATGGTTTCCGCGGAGCTCATCAAACGCACGGGCGTTCACTTCCGCGAGGCCGCGAACCACTTCGAGGCCCAGCACGCCAAGGACGCGATCGTGGAGACCTCCGGGCAACTGCGCGTGATCGCGGTCAGCCTGTCGAAAATTGCCAACGACATCCGATGGCTTGGATCGGGGCCGCGCTGCGGGATCGGCGAGTTGATTGTGCCCGCGGTGCAGCCGGGTTCGAGCATCATGCCGGGAAAGGTGAACCCGGTGATCTGCGAGGCGGTGATCATGGCCGCGTGCCAGGTCGTCGGGAACGACCAGGCCGTGTGCATGGGCGGATTCGGCGGAGTCGGCTCGCTGCTGGACCTGAACGTCGCGATGCCCATGATGGCCGCGAACCTGATCGAATCGATCCACCTGCTCACGCAATCGTGCCACGTGTTCACGGACAACCTGCTCGACGGCCTGGCCCCCGACGAGGCCCGCTGCAAAGGGTTGATCGAAGGATCGCTGGCGATGTGCACGAGCCTGGTGCCGGTGATCGGGTACGACAAGTCGGCCGCGCTGGCGAAGGATGCGTTCAAGCAGGGCAAGACCGTGCGGCAACTCGCCTACGAGACGGTCGTGGGACAGACCGACAACGCGGGGAAGGCGATCACGCGTGAGGACATCGACAAGTACCTCGATCCGTGGAGCATGACGCTTCCCGGGGGCGAGGGGAGCGCGGGGGGCTGATCGCGAGGTGTGTCGCCGATGACTGTTTTCCGAGAGTTTCATTTCGAGGCGGCCCACAGCCTGCCCGAGGCCCCGCCGGGGCACAAGTGTCGGCGCGTGCATGGGCACTCGTATCGGCTGGTGGTGCACGTGCGCGGGCGTGTGCAGCCGCGCACGGGCTGGGTCATGGACTTTGCCGATCTTCGGGCCGTGGTGGATCCGCTGATCAAGGAGCTCGACCACCAGTATCTCAACGATCTCGAGGGGCTTTCGTGCCCGACGGCGGAGGTTATCGTGCGATGGTGCTGGCGGAGGCTCAGGCCCGGGCTGCCGGGGTTGAGCAAGTTGGAACTCTTCGAGACGGCTCGGTGCGGGTGTGCGTACGAGGGCGAGGACGAAGGGGGCTGACAGCCCGTGCCGCACAGGCCTACTTTGTTGAAGTTCCCTTCACCGCACGGATCCCCAGGAACAGCGGGATCTCGAGCCGCGTTCGGTTCTCTTCGGGTGCGCGAGGGCCGGAGGTGGCCTCGCGCTGGCTCACCCACTCGCGCAGATCGGTGATGAGCAGGCCCGCGGCCACGAGGGCGCGGACGTACACGCCGATCGGGCGGTGGAAGGTGGGCGTGACGATCTCGCCGCCGGACCTGCCCTGAGCCGCCTTCCCGGGGTGCATCTTCACGTCCTTGCGGAATGGCGTGAGGTACGCGTCGACTCGCCGGAACTGCCGCTTGGCCTTGTCGTCCCACCCCCAGTGGCTCTCGCCGGGGGCGCGGAACGCGGGGTGAACGATGACGGCCGCGAAGACGCCGCCGGGGCGCAACGCGTCGGCCACGCCGCCAAGGGCGACGTCGAGGGCGTCGATGTTGGAGAGGGCCATGACGCAGGCCGCGGCATCGAAACCGGAAAGACGCAGAGCGCCAAGCGAGCGGGCGTCGCCGGCGTGGTACTCGATCCCGGGCGAGCGGGCCCTGGCGGCCTCGATGAGTTTGGGCGCGGCGTCAACACCGGTAACCCTCGCGCCGGCGGCAGCGAGGCGACGGGCGAGGATGCCCTGACCGCAGGCGACGTCCAGCACGCGCTGCCCCGGCCGCACGCCGAGCAGGTCGAGCACACCGGGCAGGATCACCTGCTCGTAGTGGTCGCTGCCGCGGTCTTCGAGGAGTGTGTCGTACCACCCGGCGACCTCGTTCCAGGAGGTGTCGTGCTTGGGCTCGGGGTCGCCCGGTGCTACGGCCCTGGTCTTTGTTGCGGGGAGAGCGTCCTTTCCCGCGGAGGTTCCGCTGCCCGCGTCGGCCGGTTTCAGGCCGACGGCACGGAAGAACCCGGGTGGGGCCGGCGAAACGTACCGCACGGGAGCGCCGGTGCCTGGGTGGTCGAAGCCCAACTCGGCCGCGTGGAGGCCGAGTCGATCGATCGGATTAGTCGTGGCCCCGAAGCGTCGATCGCCGACAAGGGAGTGGCCGAGTTCCTGCATGTGGATGCGGATCTGGTTCTTGCGGCCGGTTTCCAGCTGCACTCGCAGCAGCGAGCGGCCCTGGCCCACGCCCACGACCTGCCAGTGGGTGATCGCGGGGCGCTTGCCATCGTCGTGCTCGCGATCCCCGCTCCCGCCCCCCCGCACACTCTTTCGCGGTCCGGGGCCGCGGTCCTCGAAGATCATCGACTCACGCGTGCCGCTGGAGCGGGGCGGGCCGATCTCCCCCTCCGCGACGGCGTAGTAGACTCGGTGCGCGGCCTTGGTGCGGAACTGCTCCTTGAGCGAGTCGAAGGCCCGCTCGGACTTTGCGAACACGAGCAGGCCCGAGGCCTCCTTGTCGAGGCGGTGGATAACCCAGACCCGTCCGGGCTGGGAGCGGCGGCCGAGATCATCGTTTCGGCGGCGCGACTTGCGGACGCCGATGTCGGAGCGGACGTGTTTCTTGACGTAGTCGAAGAGCGTGTCACCCTCGCGGGCGGACGGGCGGGCTCCGCTTCCGGGGGCGGCGGCCCGGGACGGGTCGGCGGTGACCATGCCCGTGGGCTTGTCCACGACGATGAGGTCGTCGTCCTCGTGGATGAGTCGTACGCCGCGCGCGATGAATCGCTTCTCGCCCTCGGGCGAACGAGATGCCTGGCGTGGGCGATCGGAGTGTCCGGGGTGGCGGTCCTTCACGAGGGATTCGTCTCCGTGGGCCGAGAATCGGCGGCGTGTTTCGCGATGACGTCCAGCAACCAGGGCGCGAAGAGCTCTTTGGTCATCGAGCCCGGCGTGCGAGCGACGATACCCGCCGGGCCGACGACCGTCGCCTCCACTGCTGGAGCGTCCATGGTGTCCAATGCATTGGCGACGATCAAGTCCACTCCCTTGCGGCGCAGTTTGGATTCCGCGGAGGCCAGCAGGGTTGCGCCCGGCTCAAGGGCAAAGCCCACGAGTATCTGATCGGCCCGGCGCGCCTTGGCACACCCCGCGAGAAGGTCCGGGGTGGGCTCGAGTTCCAGGGTGAGCCCGCCGCCGGCTCCGTCGTTGCGACGCAGTTTGGCCTGGGCACCCCCCACCGTTCCGGTCTTGGGACGGAAGTCGGCCACGGCCGCGGCCATGACAAGCACATCCGCCTCGTCGAGCTTGACCCGAAGGAGAGCCTCAAGGTCGGCGGTCGTCCGGAACCGAACGACCTCGACCCGCGAACTCTTGGGCGTCAGAGCGCTGGGGCCGAGCAGCAACGCCACCCGCCATCCACGGGCCGCGGCTTCATCGGCGAGGGCGATGCCCAGCCGTCCCGAGGACCGGTTTCCGATGTATCGCACGGCGTCGATCGGCTCGTGCGTGGGGCCGGCGGTGATAAGCAGGCGTTTTGGCCCGGCGATTCCGGCCGCGGTTGTAGATGATGGTGCGTTCAATCGTATTGCCCGACCCCTCCACCCCACGCCGGGTCTTCCAACCAATCCGAGGTGCAATCCTAAGCGGAGTTGAATCGCGGACCGCTCGGCGTCGGGTTTGGTGGGTGATTGGTGCTAGGATCAAGGCTCCGGGCTCCGCGGACTCGATTCCGTGGTACGCTGGGTTCTTGTCAGTCTCGTTTTTCGGCCCGATCGCTTTGGTTCCCTCCCGTCCTATGGCTCGATCTCGCAAGAAAATCGGTGAAATCCTCGTGGGCTGGGGCCTTGTCACCCAGGCGCAGCTCGACGAGGCCCTTGCCAAGAGCAAGTCGTCCGGCAAGCGCGTCGGCGAGACGCTCGTGGAGTTGGGCTTCGCCAAGGACGATCAGATCGCCAAGGCGCTGGCGAACCAGCACGGCATGGAGTATGTCGATCTGGCCGCGGCGAGCATGGCCGGGAAGGTCGATTCCAAGCTCATGCCCGAGGAGTTGATCAAGAAGCACCTGGTGCTGCCGCTGGCGAAGGCGGGCGGGCGGCTACAACTGGTGATCCATGACCCGACGGACATCGAAACGCAGGATCTGCTCCGATTCCGGCTCAACACGGAGCTCGAGCCGCGCCTGGCGCCCAAGAGCCAGATCAAGTGGTACATCGAGAACAAGCTCAACGGGCAGGTTGCCGGCGGCGGGCAGGTGCCCAAGAAGAGCCTCATCGCCGACGACGTGAAGATGGTGGAGGCGGGCAAGTCGCTGGTCACGGAATCGATCGACAAGAGTGTGGACCGCTCGGTGGATCGCTCGGTGGACAAGTCGATCGACCAGGCGGCCGACGACGCCCCGATCGTGAAGCTCTGCACCCGCATGCTCATCGAGGCGGTGAAGATGCGGGCGAGCGACATCCACATCGAGCCGATGGCGGATCGGGTGCGGCTGCGGTATCGCATCGACGGCGTGTGCATCGAGCGAGACAACCTGCCCAAGCGCATGCAGAACTCGGTGCTCAGCCGGATGAAACTCATGGCGGGGATGAACATCGCCGAGAAGCGCGTGCCGCAGGACGGGCGCATCAAGATCATGGTGGACGAGACGCAGGTGGACTTCCGCGTGTCGGCCTGCCCCGCGTACCACGGCGAGAGCGTGGTGCTGCGTATTCTGCGCCCCGACTCGGTGAAGATCGGCCTGGTCAACCTCGGCTTTGAGGAGGACAACCTCGCGACCTTCAACCGCATCATCCGGCGGCCCAACGGCATCTTCCTGGTGACCGGGCCCACCGGCTCGGGCAAGACGACGACGCTGTATTCCGCGCTGGATGTGCTCAACCGGCCGGACAAGAAGATCATCACCGCCGAGGACCCCATCGAGTACAACTTCGAGGGGATCAACCAGGTGCAGATCAACGAGAAGATCGGCCTTACCTTTGGCATGGTGCTCCGCACCATGCTCCGCCAGGCGCCGAACATCATTCTGGTGGGAGAAATCCGCGACCGGGAGGTGGGCGAGATCGCCATCCAGGCCGCGCTCACGGGCCACCTGGTATTCTCCACGCTGCACACCAACGACGCCCCGAGTGCGATCACGCGGCTGATCGACATGGGAATCAAGCCCTTCCTGGTCGCATCTTCGATTCAGGCGATCATGGCCCAGCGGCTCATCCGTGTGCTGTGCAAGCAGTGCAAGGCGCTGGACGACAATCCCGATCCGAAGTACATGCAGTTGTGCGACATCTCGAGCGACGAGGCCAAGGGCAAGATCATGAAGGCCGTCGGCACGCTTCCCACCGGCGAGGATTGCCCGAACTGCTCCAAGACCGGGTATCGGGGCCGGCAGGCCATCTTCGAGATGATGACCATGAACTCGGAAATCCGGGAGATGGCCTTCAATCTCGCACCGATCGATCAGGTCCGCAAGGCGGCCCTCGCCAACGGCATGAGGCCGCTGGTGGCCGATGGGAAGATCAAGGTTCTCAAGGGCGTGACCACCCCGGGCGAGGTCGCCCGCATGGCCCAGATCGAAGGATCGAGCGACAGCAAGTAGTCTCAGGATTCACACTCACACCGGGAACTCCCCATGTCTTCGATTCAGATTGACCGACTTCTCGACACCGTCATCAAGCTGGGCGCCTCCGACTTGCATCTCACGGTCGGACGGCCGCCGACCCTCCGCCTCCACGGCGGCCTGCGGAACCTCCAGACCAAGATCCTCGACTCCGACGACATGGTCTCGCTGATGAAGGCCATCACCAGCGAGAGGTCCCAGCAGGAGCTGCAGGAAGAGGGCGGGTGCGACTTCGGCTTTGCCTACGGCGACGCGGCCCGCTTCCGCGTGTCCATCTTCCGCCAGCGTGGCGATCTGGCGATTGTCTGCCGCCAGATCCCCAACCGCCTGCTGACGTTCGAGCAGATCGGCCTGCCGGAGATGTGCCGGGAACTGATCCGGCGTCCCCGAGGGATGTTCCTCGTGACCGGGCCGACGGGTTCGGGGAAAACCACCTCGCTGGCGACGATGATCGACTTTGTCAACGCGAATCTCGATCGACACATCGTCACGATGGAAGACCCCATCGAGTATTACCACAAGCACAAGAAGTCGATCGTCAACCAGCGTGAGGTCGGCAACGACGTGCCGTCGTTCGCCGAGGCCCTCCGTCGCGTGCTCCGTTCGGACCCGGACGTGATCCTCGTGGGCGAAATGCGAGACCTGGAGACGATCGAGGCGGCCGTGCGTGCCGCCGAGACCGGCCACCTGGTGTTTGCCACGCTGCACACCACCGGCGCGGCCAAGACGATCGACCGCGTGGTGGACGCCTTCCCCCAACAGCAACAGAACCAGATTCGCGTGCAGCTGTCCACGGCCTTGTTGGCGATCCTCTCGCAGGTGCTCCTGACCCGGGTGGACCAGCCGGGCATGGTTGCGGGATACGAGTTTCTCGTGGTAACCCCTGCGATCGCCAACCTCATCCGCGATAACAAGTCGTTCCGTATCGATTCGTCGATCCAGACCGGCAAACGGTTCGGTATGCAGTTGCTCGACGACCACCTGTGGGCGCTGTATTCCAAGGGGATGATCTCGGCCGAGGAGATGATCGACAAGAGCAAGAACCCCGGGGACCTTCGGGATAAGGTGCACAGGCTTGGTCGTACCGTCGGGCGCGCGGAGTGGGACATGGATGACAGCGACATGGGGGATGAGAAGAAGGGTGGGGCAGCCAGCAAGTCGGCCTAGGTCGCGTTCGGTTCGTATCGATTTGTTGCACAATCCAGATGACGAAACGATTGTGACGTACCCTGTTGGGTGGTTTATGGAACCGCGACCGACGCGGCTGCGATATCTTTCTAAGACGCCCCACGCGCGGTTTGGGTCCCGATCGCCCGGGACTTGATTGGGTGTGGAGCGGGAGGTTCCGCTCGATGCCAGTAGATCCCGCTGAACTCAAGGGTCGGAAGATCGGTCGCGTGCTCACCAAGCTGGGCAAGGTGACCCGCGAGCAGGTCCACGAAGCGCTGGCGATTCAGCAGACCCGAAGGTCGAGTTCGGGCAAGGTGCAGATCGGCCAGATTCTCATCGAGCTTGGCTACTGCACGACGCGCGACATCTCCGAGGCGGTCGCAGGGCAGGCGGGGATGGCGTACACCGATTTGTCGTCGTTCACGATGCCCGACGATGTTCGGGATTCGCTCGCGGCCGAGACGGTGCAGTCGTACCAGATCGTGCCGATCGAGTACAACCCCCGGTCCAAGCGGCTCAAGGTGGCGATGAAGACCCCGGACAACTTCCGGGCCGTGGACGACCTTCGGCTGCTCATGGGCTTCAACGTGGAGGCGGTGGTTTCGGATGGCGCGCAGATCGAGGCGCTGATCAAGAAGCACTACGCCAAGGGCGAGGCCGTCGCCGACGTGGTGACCGAGCTGGCCAAGGACAAGAAGTTCGAGGCGCTCGTCGGCAAGTCGAACCAGTCGATCGATCTGGATGCGCTGAGCGAGGCGGCCGAGGACAACAAGGTCGTCAAGCTGCTGAACCTGGTGCTCTTGCAGGCGATCAAGGACCGGGCCTCGGACATCCACTTCGAGCCGTTCGAGCGCGAGTTCAAGATGCGATATCGCATCGACGGCGTGCTCTACGAGATGACCCCGCCCCCCAAGCACCTCGGCCCGGCGATCACCAGCCGCGTCAAGGTCATGGCGAACCTCGACATCGCCGAACGCCGCTTGCCGCAAGACGGACGCATCGAGCTGAACCTGGGCGGATCGCCGGTGGATCTGCGCGTGAGCGTGCTGCCGACGATGCACGGCGAGAGCGTCGTGATGCGCGTGCTCGATCGATCGAACGTGCAGCTCAAGCTCGACCGCATCGGCCTCCGCGAGGAGGACCTGACGCACTTCCGGAAGCTGATCAACCGGCCCAACGGGATCGTCATCGTCACCGGCCCCACCGGCTCGGGCAAGACGACGACGCTCTACGCCGCGCTGGCCGAGCTCAACGACATGGAGACCAAGATCCTCACCGCCGAGGACCCGGTGGAGTACGACATCGACGGGCTGTGCCAGTGCCAGGTGAACGTGGAGACGGAGACGACGTTCGCGCGGTTGCTGCGGTCGTTCCTGCGTCAGGACCCGGACATCATCCTGGTGGGTGAGATCCGCGACCTGGAAACGGGCAACATCGCGGTGCAGGCCTCGCTGACGGGCCACCTCGTGCTGAGCACGCTGCACACCAACGACGCCCCGAGCAGCGTCCTGCGTCTGCTCGACCTGGGGATCGAGAACTTCCTGCTCACGGCGACGATCGAGGGGATCGTGGCCCAGCGCCTGGTCCGCACCATCTGCACCAAGTGCAAGGAGCAGTACGAGCCGCGCGAGGAGGAGCTCATGGAACTCGGCCTGCTGCCCGAGGACATCGGGGGGCGCAAGCTCTTCCGGGGCAAGGGGTGCGAGAACTGCCACGGCTCGGGCTACAAGGGCCGGCTGGCGATCTTCGAGATCATGGCCATGAACGACACGATGCGCGACCTGATCATGAAGAAGGCGTCCACGAACGTGCTGCGGGATCAGGCCCGCAAGTTCGGTATGCGCACGCTGCGCGAATCGGGCCTGCTGGCCATCTACGACGGCCTGACCACCATCGACGAAGTCGTCCGCGAGACGATCGCGGAAGAGGGCTGAGCCCGAGGGCCTCGGGGCGCGGGCCCCGGGCCACAGACCAGACGAGACACAATGCCCCGCGGCCTTCGCCCGGGGTTCTCTGGAGATCGACCATGGCCACGTTCATGTACGAAGCCCTCAACGCCGCCGGCAAACCCCAGAAGGGCACCGTCGAGGCCGGCACGACCGAGGAAGCGATCCAGCGCATCAAGGGTCAGGGCTTCTTCCCCACGTCCGTGCGGGAGCAGAAGAACAAGCAGAAGGCCGCCGCGGCCGAGCAGGGGGGCACCAAGAAAAAGAAGAAGAAGGAACTCAACTTCTCCATCGGCGGCGTGAAGGCCAAGCACCTCACGACGTTCACACGGCAGCTCTCGACGCTGCAGGACGCGGGCCTGCCGCTGCTCCGCTCGCTGCAGATTCTCGAGGGCCAGCAGAAGCCGGGCAAGCTCAAGAACGTGCTCGAGGGCGTGTGCGAGGATGTCGAGGGCGGCACCTCGCTCTCGGACGCGATGGCCAAGCACCCCTCGGCGTTCAACCGCCTGTACACGAAGATGGTGGCCGCGGGCGAGGTGGGCGGCGTGCTGGACATCATCCTGCAGCGCCTTGCGGAGTTCATGGAGAAGGCCGAGAGTCTGAAGCGCAAGATCCGGGCGGCGATGATCTACCCGATCGCGGTCGTGGTGATCGCGGTGCTGATCGTGGCGTTTATCATGGTGTTCATCATCCCGAAGTTCGAGGAGATCTTCCGCGACTTCGGCGTGGCGCTGCCCGCGCTGACGCGGGTGCTCATCAACATCTCCCGCTGGATGGCGGGCAACGGCGTGGGCCAGGTGGTGCCCGGCTGGGTGTACGTCATCTTCTCCCCGCTGATCATCTGGATTCTTTTCAAGCTCGCGAGGAAGAGCCCTCCCGGACGCGCGGCCCTGGACACGCTGGTGTTCTGGATGCCGCTGTTCGGCAACCTCATCCGCAAGACGGTGACGGCCCGCTTCACGCGGACGCTGGGCACGCTGATCTCGGCGGGCGTGCCCATCCTGGAGGCCATCCTGATCACCCGCGACACCTCGGGCAACTATGTGTTCGAGAAGGCCCTGACCAACGTGCATGACTCGATCCGCGAGGGCGAATCGTTCGCCGGGCCGCTCCGCGAGGCCAAGGTGTGCGACGCCATCGTGGTGAACATGATCGACGTGGGCGAGGAGACGGGCGACATGGACGTGATGCTGTTGAAGGTCGCCGATAACTACGACGAGGAGGTGGAGGTGGCGGTGGGCGGTAGGCCCAAGCTCATCGAGCCGGTGGTCATCGTGTTCCTGGGCCGGGCGGTTTGCACCATCGTGGTGTCGATGTTCCTGCCGCTGGTGGCCATGATCGAGTCTCTCCAGCAGGGCGGTGCCGTATGAGAACGACCATCCGGCGAGCCTTCACCCTGATCGAGCTGTTGGTCGTGCTGGGCATCATCGCCCTGCTGGGCTCGATCATCCTGCTGGCGATGGGCAGGGTCCGCAAGACGGGCGACGTCACGGCCGAGCGGGCGATGGTCGTCGCGCTCAAGAACGGCGTGGAGCAGTTCAAGCAGGAGTTCGGGTTTCTCCCGCCGCTGGTCATCGACGATCCGGCGGGCGGACCGGGCGGGGCGCCCGTGGATATCAACGGCACCATCTTCGTCTGGCCCACCACGGATCTCTACCTCCCCACCACCACGCTCAACGGCAGCACCGGCCCGACCGATCGGCGGTGCTACAGCCAGTACTCGCTGCCGTACTACCTGGCCGGATCGTGCGATGAGTTGTACGACGGTGTGGACGGGCTGGGGTTCACCGCCCCGAGCTCCAGCCACGACGGCACGTTTTCCAAGCGGGGCCGCAGGCACGAACCGATCGTGGACCCCACTCTGCAGAAGACCCGCTCGGGGCAGAACCGGCTCTCGCCCCGCGTGCCGATCACCGGGAACACTCCGGCCAATCAGCGCAGCCGCGCCGCCCACACGATCCTCGATCGGTGGTCCGACGGGACTGCGATCAACTCGCGGCCCATTCGTTACTACCGGTGGCTGCCGGACTTCTGGCCGCAGTCCAACACGGCGCAGTCGGGGCAGGTGCACTATTGGAATATCCCGTTCGTCGTCGGCGGCGATCCCACCAACCTGAATCCGCCGGCGAACATCGAGCTCAAGTCCGCCGAGTGGGCCATTGTTTCCGCCGGCCCCGATCGCCTCTTCGGCGATGAGGGCGGCGTGTACAACCCCGAGGCCGTAAAGGACAACATCGTGGAGGTCGGCCGATGAAACCACATCCACGCACATCCCGGGCCCGAGCGGCGTTCACGATCACCGAACTGCTCGTGGTCATCACGCTCATCATCATCCTGGTGCTGATCGCGGTGCCGAGCTTCTCGGCGATGATCTACTCCTCCGAGGAGAGCCTGGCCGAGAGCCAGCTGCGGGCGGCGATGCGGGCGGCCCGCGACGCCGCGGTGCGCTCCAGCGGCGCGGCCGACGGCGCGGCGGTGTTCTTCTTCGAGCCGGGTGGCCGGCTGACCATCCTGCCGTGCGTGAAGGTGGGCGACCTGACCGACTGGACCGACCTTAACGCCGTGAACGCGCAGTCGGACGACCTGACCCGGCGCGAGGTGTTCGCGGCCGCGCCGGGATTCTCGGCGGTGACGCTCCCCAAGTTCTGGATGGTCCGCGGGTTTGCGCCGGCCAACTCGCTCACGGAGATGTGGTACGGCGCGGGCGGCCCGCGAACGGCGACCACGTACACGGCGACGACCGCCACGAATCGGCAGTGGGTGTTTCCCGAGACGGGGTTCTTCAACGTCGAGGGCGCGGCCGACGGCTACCGCCGATCGACATTCATGGTCCGCTTTCGGGCGGGGACGGGGGAGCTCGTCGGCTCGTCCACGACGCCCGCGCTGGTGTTCTCCCCGCGAAACTCATCGGCCAACCGCACGGGTCCGCTGGCCGCGGCGCGTGCGGACCGGGCCGAGGACCCCGTTCGATTTGTTCGCCAGGTGCTCTCGCAGGGAGTGTCCCCGGCGAGCCCCGCGAGCGACAAGCGGCGGGTGCTGGGGCGTGCGAGCTCCGACATGGTGCTGGCCCGTCCGGTGATGCAGGTTGCGTTGTACAACGAGAACCGGCTCGCGGCGGCGCTCGGCCTTCGCGTGGATCGCGACACCGACAGTCTCTACATGGGACCGGATGTCTCGGGCGGATTGCCGGTGTACGCCACCTACGTGCCGAAGTACGTGGGCGGGCAGACGGCCGCGTTGCTCGACAAGATCTCCCGCTTTGTTGAGGGGGATACGAACTTCGACAATCGGGTGGACGATCAGGACAGGCCGAACGCAAAGGTATTCGGTATCGATCGGTACTCCGGCGCGCTTCGCCGATTGGAGGTGCAGCCATGAGAACGGTCAACCGAATCGAGCATCCGCGGGATTCGTCGCAGAGCCTCCTCGTCCCGGGCGTGGTGCGCGGGGTGGGGCGCGCGTTCACGCTGGTGGAGATTCTGATCTCGATAATGATTCTTGCGCTGGGCGTGCTGGGGCTGGGCGTGCTCTTCCCGGTGGTGATCCGCGAGCAGCGGATGGGCGTGGACGCCTCCACCGGCGTGGTGGTGGCGGGCACGGCCAAGGACACGCTGACCGCGGCGCAGTGGTCGCGGGCGCTGCCGAGCGGTGGGCTCGCGGCCACACCCGCCCCGCCCGCCCCGCCACCGCTCCCCGCGCCGCAGCCGCGGCCCGGCGCGTGCTGCCGGCCCGTGACCAATCCCTCATGCACGATCATCACCGCCGCGCAGTGCGCGACGCAGAACGGGCACTTCTTCGGCGAAGGGACGGTTTGCCGCGCCGCCCCGTGCTCGCTGGGCCACCCGGCCATCGTGGCCTTCGGGGTGGACGGGGCGACGGAGTGGATGTGGGACATGCTCCGCAACCGGGAGCGCTACTCGCCGACCTTCGCGGGGACGATCTCCGACGGCCTCGGGCGCGGGTACAGCGTCGGCTCGCGGCGGGCGACGGGGGTGTGGTACGGTGAGGGGCAGTGGTTCACTCGCCTGATCGAGCCGACGACGGGCGTGGCGAAGATCGGGTTTCCGAACTCGAACGCGCTGGTAACGGGCTTGCGCACGGTGACGTTTGTCTCGCCGCCGGATGTGACGGCGTGCGTTGACCTTCCGGTGCAGCAGCGGTTGTATCCCCAGTCGGCCGACATCGATCCGCAGTTTGTGTGGGACTTTGCCGTGCAGCGGGTCTCGGGCTTCAACTACATCAACCACCCTCCCCAGCTGGACGACCTGCGGGCGGTGGTCTTCGTTCGGCGCGTGGACTCGCGCATCCGCCCGCCGATCGACGGCGCGACGGGCCGTCCCAAGTCGGTACTCCGGGCGATTCTCGACGGGGACCGGCTGCCGATCGGCGAGGACGGCCCACTTCCCACGCCCGACGCGCCGAACTATGGCAATCCCACCTTCGACGGCACCAACGGCGCGGGGGGCCTGAAGTACTCGGGCATCCACTCCTGCGAGGTGGAGTTCTGGTACAACCCGGCGGTTCCGGCGATGAACCACACCGATCGCCTCTACATCCCCCTTGCGCTTGTGGACACGGGCCTCTCGGCCCAGCTCCCGATGCTGTTCGCGCAGATGAAGCAGCCGGGCCAGAAACTCGTGGACAATCTCGGCAACATCTACACGGTGATCGGCTTTGGCAACGAGCCGGGCGTGGCCGCGCAGACGTTTGATGGCGTTGCCGGCGGGGACTACATCCGAGTCGATCCGCCGATCGGCATCGCACCCGAGCGGGCCGCGCCCGCGACGCAGATGGTCGGCTACGGCTCGCCCAACGGCGAGGTCCGGCGGGCGATGTGGTCGGTGAGTTTCACGCCCCAGGTGCCCGTGGCCGTCACGATCGTCGATCTCGTCCGGAGGAGCGGCCAGTGAAGCACCCCCCCACCACTCGTCGGCCCTTCCAGCGTTTGCACACCGCCATGCGGATCGCGCGAGCGTTCACGCTCATCGAGATGCTCATCGCCGTGGGCGCGGTCGCGCTCATCGCGGTGGGGCTCTCCAAACTCTTCGCCTCCACCGGCGAGACGATCAAGGCGGGACGCCGGATCAGCGCGCTGAGCGAGGCCGCGAACACGCTGGAGCGCCAGATCCGCAAGGACATCGACGCGATCGCCAACGGCGGCGACGGATTCATGGTCATCCGCAACAAGCGGCTGTATGAGAACGGCGTGGAGGGGCGGGAGATTCGGCTTTCCAACGACGACCGCAACCCCGCGCCGGGGGTCCGGCGCGTGGACGAGTTCATGTTCTTCGCGCACGGCTCGTACACCTCGGCCCGCGAGCCGCAGTATCCCGGGCGCACGGCCGTCGGCGCGGCCGCCCGCATCTACTACGGGCACGGGATGCGGCTGGACTCCTACGAGGACCTGACGATCCATTCCGATCCGATGTGGCACGACACCACCTCGCCGCGCATCTGGCAGGGCGCGGGCACCGGCGGGCTGGGGGAGAACGGGCCCAATCGCTTCGCGGGCACCTGGACGCTGCTGCGGCATGTCACCGTGCTGGCCCGCCCGCAGCGGACGGCCAACTCGGGCCCGGGGGCGGTGTTCCCCGGGTTGCTCGACGCGACACGCTGGCCAGACTCGATCGTGCAGATCGGCCTGCAGCCCGCGGCGGCGAGCATCTTCCGCGTCGATCCGATCCGGCTCACCGCTCCCGACATTCTTGGATGGGGCTACAAGGATCCGCCCAGCGGGGCGGGCGGTCCGACGGCGTTCCAGTTGACGCTGCCGCGAACCCGGGAGATCGCCCGTCCGGGCGAAACGTCGGACTGGCCGTCGTTTGTCAACGGGATGGTGGACGTCGCCGCGGTGGACCTGAACCTGATCCGGGCCCGTGTGATCGGCGTGGGGCGCGATCCTCAGGCTTCGAATCAGGGCAATCTCCTCCCGAGCGATTTGTACTTCGAGCAGGGGTACACGCTGCCGCTCATCTCGCAGCCCACACCCAAGGCGATGATCACCTCGACGCAGGTGCTCGACAACACCGTCCACGGGCAGAAGATGACCATGGCCGGCGCGATGCCCTCGAACGATCCGTGGCTCTTCGATCGCGGCACACTGGCGACGCCGGATCAGGGGCGCTCGGGCAATCAGGCCACGGCGTACAACGAGCAGCGGGTGATCTACGCCCCCGCGCCGCCGGACTTCACGGGCAACCTCAACCCGGCCCACCTGGGCACGCCGTACCCAGCCAACGAGCCCTATCACCGCCAGGACCAGGCGATGCTCAGTTCCTCGGTGATCACCCCCGGGTGCACCGAGTTCATCGTGGAGTGGAGTTTCGGCGATGTTCACGCCGCGCCGCTCAACCAGACGCTCACACCCGGCGACGGCGGGATCATCTGGCACGGCCTGACTCGCGACGACGGCACGCCCTACGGGGTCCATCCGTACCGGGCCGTCTCCGCCTTCCCGGCAACGGGCGCCGTCGTTGACGAGCACTTCAATGGCGTGAACCGGGCCGTGCCGGCGGCGCTGATCCACTGGCCGATCCAGCAGAACCCCACCGGCACTCACCCGACGGACGTCGCGGGCCAGCGGCAGATGCCGCTCTACTCGTTCTTCGGCTACCAGGACCCGTCGTACATCCCGCAGGACGCGACGCGCGATCCATCAACGCTCGACTGGCCGTGGCCGCGCCTGCTCCGTTTCACGTACACCCTGACCGACCCATCCAACCCCGCCGTCGAGCAGACCTACCAGTTCGTGGTGCAGGTTCCCTCGCAGCAGCGCAAGCCGTCCTGATCGGGCCCGATACTCGGAGAGTTTCTCATGCGAACACCATCCCCATCCCGCCGGCGCGAGCGCTGGGATCCGCGACTGGCGGCCCACATCCTGCTGCGATCGTCGCCGCGCGAGCGCGGCACGATCCTGCTCATGGTCGTCGGCGTGCTGGCGCTGCTGGCCATCATCGGGGTGGTGTACGCGACGCTGGGCAAATCGGATCGGAGCGCGGGCGCGACCAACGTGAAGGCCGCCCGCTCGGCCGAGCAGGTCCAGGACGTCGGGGCGTACCTGGCGGGGATCATCGCGGACGCGACGTTCGCGACGTATCCGGAACTCACCGGGCGCGGCATTCCGAGCAACCCGGGCGACGCGGAGTGGATCGATCGAGTTCGCGGGTACACCTTTCCGCTTGCCAGCCGGCACCAGATTTCGGTTCCTCCCGCCGACATCGCGCGCACGGGCCAGCCCAGCCCCCTCCAGCCGGGCGACACTCTGTTCGAGTACTCGCTCTTCTCTCCCACCGGCACGGGCATCCGGCTTGGCGATGCACCGACCGGCTCGGGCAGTGTGACGACCAACTGGGGCAGCTTCAACGCGCTGGATCCGCGTGAGTATGGAGATCCGTACCTGGCCGCGCTCGATCCGGAGTTTCTCGGCCTCTCGCAGATCATCAACTCCGCCGGGGATCTGGCCAATCGCCACGACTGGCGGAGCATCTCGAACTTCTCGCCGCGCGGGAACTTCGTGAACCTTGCCAACCTCCGCCCAAGCCGCGGCGGATTCAACGCCCGGCCGGGGTTCACGCAGAACATGATGTCGTACGGCCTGACGCTCTACAACCGCGACACCGGAGTGCCGCAGCCGGTGGGTCCGCAGATGTATCCGGACCTGGACTGGGCGACCGGCACGGTGACCATGCGCCAGGCCAACCCGCTCGTCCCTGCCCACTGGACGATGAATCAAGTTTGGGCCTTCCGTCCGGCGGTGGCCGACGAGGGCTACCAGCCCTCAGACTACGAGTACGCCTTCAACCAGTGGGCCGACGCAGACGGCGACGGCTTCTTCGACTCGCGTTGGTTCGAGATCGCCGACATCAAGGACCTCTTCGGCACGACGCCCTACGCCAAGGCGATGCTCTCGCCGCGCGGCCGGGCTCGGATCTTTGTCGCGGCCCGGTGCATCGACTCGTGCGCGATGGTGAACGTCAACACCGCGACGGACTTCACGTTGGGTGGCCAGTCCTTCTCGCCCACCGGCCCGGGGCTGACGCGTGATCTGGCCGTGCCCCCGGGCGCGAGCCCGGCGGAGATCAATGTTCGGCGCATCCTTCGAACCTCGGATGTCTCCGCGGGCCTGTTCGCCTCGGGGGTTCCTCAGAATGACCTTCCGTACGTAGCACTGCCGCAACCCAGATCGACGACTTCGCCCGAGCTCGGCGCCGCCGACTACTCGGTCGCGGGCAACCCGTACAACTTCCCCGCGGCGATCCAGGTCGGCGGCTCGGCGTACACCGCGCTGCTGGACGGGCGTTCACGGGGCCAGACCGAACAGGCCAACCACTATCCCGCGGGCGCGGTGGCCCTGTTTCCCTCCCGGAGGCTGAGCGGCTACTCGATCTATGCCTCTCCGGCCCACGCGCAGCGGTACTTCGTCAATCCCACCACCGGCTACGGCTACTACGGCGCGCAGGCGCCCTTCGACCTTGCCGACGAGCTCGAGCTGCGGGCCTTCTTCGGCGTGAACGATTCCGACACGCTCTCGCGGCTGGAGGCCACGCTGGGCGGGCGGGTGCAGAACCCGGTCAAGTATCGGGACTACAGCCCGCTGCGCGACAACCGGCCGCGCTCGCTGGAAATGGTCGGTCGCGACGAGTATGGCCCGACGCGCCTATTCACGGACTATGCCCCGAACACGCCCAGCGGCAACCGGTCCGCGCTGCTCTCGGTCTTCTCCGATGTTCGCCACCTGCTGACGACCGTCAGCAACGCCCGTCCGATCAAGGACGGATCGGTCGCGCCCGAGTTCAACCCCGACGGCACGATCCCGTTCGGGGCGGCGTCCACGGACATCTCCGCCGCGCTGGCGGCGATCAGCAACTATGGGAGATTCGACCGTGCTCCGCGGGCGAGCGACCCGGAGCGGTATCCCAACGGCAACACCAGCGCGCTGCCGCTGGACTGGCGCCTGCCGGCCCGCGACGACTTCTTCAACTACCAGACGGCCGTGCGGCTGATCTTCCGCCTGTATCTCAACTCGATCGCGCCGTACACGGACGAGTACTGGTACCCCGGCGTGTGGACCACCGTCAATGCGGGCAACGCGGCGTATCCCCCGCCGGGCAGCGCGGACGAGACGTTCCTGCAGGGGCTGGTGTACGGCGGCAACACGGAGCTTGCGGTGCAGATGGCCGCGCACATGACGGCGAACCTGATCGACGCGTTCGATCGCGAGCGCGTGCTGGACCTGACTCCCCGCGCGGGCCTGCCCAGCGGGACGGGGCGGCCGGTGGTGGATGCGGGCGGTGTTGAGAACCGCGGCCGCGACCGGACCGAGCCCGTGGCGCTCGACCTGCAGCTGTGCCTCAATCCACAGTTGACGACCCCGCGAACAACCAACGCACACAAGGACGTGCAGGCGTTCCCCGCGACGGTGCCCATCGGCGCCCCGCAGGTCAGCGACGACCATCGTCTGGCCCCGAGCGTGGCCGACCTGAAGGCGAGGAATGCGTACCCGACGGCGTCGGGGATGAAGAAGGTCTTCGGCATTGAGCCGCAACCGTTCATCACCGAGGTCGCGTGGTATGGGATCTACTCCGGCGATCCCGCCCAGGTGGGTGTCCCCGGCGGCGGCAACGGGAGCGACCTGCAGATTCCTCCGCAGGCACCGCCCCCGGGCAACTCGCTTCCGTTCGCGTCTCGCCAGCCCGGCCAGCCGAGCGTGCAGACGATCCGGATCGAGACCACGCCCGACCTGATGGGCAACCAGGACTTCATCGGCGAGATCATCGCCGTGCAGCTCAACAACCCGTTCGATCAGGACGTGGTGCTCTACGACCCGCGTCTTGGCCCTTCGGATGCGGAGGGTGCGGGCGAGCCGAGCCATCCCCCGGCCCCGTCCGAAACGCGCCGCGTCGATCGATTCAAGTTCTACTTCGAGTTCGCCGGACGCTACTACGCGTTCGCACGCCAGAAGGTCTCCACCAACGCCGCGGAATACGCGTTCGCCGATGACCTTGAGGCACGGAACGATCCCGTGGTGCTTCGCGCCGGCGAGACGCGGGTGTTCTACTTCACCAATCCGGGCTCGCTGCAGGCCCTGACCGATCGGGCCAACGCCCGCGTGGGCGGATCGAGCACGTTCACCGTCGAGTCCATCGAGGAGTGGCTCGCGGGACGGTGGACCATGGACGGCAAGCCCGAGTTGAACACCAACACCCCCTCGGGCAACGGCCAGTTGTTCTTCCGCAACGCTTTCAACGTTTCTTCGTCCACCTTCACGCAGCGCACCGACGGCGATCCGGCCAAGCCGCAGCCGATCCTGCAGGTGTATCCGACGACGTTCAACGCTGTTGTCCCCGATGCGAGCCACGGCGCCGGCTTCGTGGACATGTGGGGCGTGTACTCGCGAGGCTCCGGCGACGAGACGCTCAAGCAGGCGGGATACTCCAACGGCGGCAATCCGGAGTTCGCCCCGTCCCGGCGCGTCGCCCACCTGTGGCGGACGCGCCGGTCCGAGTCCTCGTCGCAGGAGGCCCCCTACCGCCTCGGCGGCGATCTGCTGGGCGGTGCGAACCAGGATGTGAACGATTTCTCCAACGACTACCTCGCCGATCGTCTGCGAGATCCCGTCGGGGACACTCTCGACCCCAATCTCTCGCCGTCGCGCGGCAGCCTGTTCGAGCCTCGCGTGGCGCTCGAGAACGCCGGCACCGTGACGATCACGCACACGGGCTCGCCGATTCCGTTCTCGCTCTCGTTCGTTGCGCACGGCCACGTTCGGCGGCCGACCGATACGGATATCGACCCGCAGGTTCCGCCCTTCGGGACCTATCCCATCGCCAAGGGAACCACGCGTATCGATCACTCAAACTCGCGGCGGATGGGCACCCTTCGCGGCGTGCTCCCCCCCTGGTGCCTCGAAGTGCGGTCCGACGACGACGTGGACTGGGGCATGACGCGACTGGCCAGCAAGTGGTCGCTGAATCTGGGCGAGTCCAACCCAACGGCCGGGACCATCGCCAACTTCCGCGTGGACGGCCCGTATGTCGCGCCGCTCGCGGCCGCGGACACCTCCGACACGTCCACCTTCCCCCAGCCCATGCGCGAGCACTTCTCCTCGCTCGTCGATCTGTTCGGCTATCGCGGCCCGGTGAACACCGAGATCGGCAAGCCGTGCGAGCAGAAGATCGGCAACGACATCCACGTCAACCGCGACCTGAAGGACTACAAGGACGTGGCGGTGGAGTACTACGACGTCGGCGAGGATCGCCTCGGCGGCGCGGGCGGGGAGTATGAGAGGATCACGACCTACATCGGCAACACGGTGGTGACGAAGACCGTTCCGGTGCGCCGCAGCCGCAACTCGGCCCTCTTCGGCCGGCGCGGCGACTTCCTGCTGCCCCTGGCCGTGGGGCCTTGGTACGACCCCTCGCGCGAGGGTGCGTCGCAGGGCGCGTTTGTCACGGCGTGGACGGGCAGCGATCCCGCGATCCTCGATCGCGAGGTGCAGTGGATGACGCTCTCCGAGTCGCTGGCGCTCTCGACGGGCTACTACGGGCCGCGCGATACCAAGGACCCGTTCTGGCGGTTCGGCCAGGACGACCCCACGATCAACCGCAAGCCCCGCACCGACCGGGGGCACCTGGCGATCGATCGCTTCTCTCCGTACCTGAAGAAGGGCGCGATGGAAGCGCAGCCGCTCGGCTCGGGCGTGCCGTTCGCCCTCGGCGTGATCGATCAGTTCCGCACCACCCCGGGTGTCTCAACAACGCCCATCGCGACCACGCGCAACTCCGGAGCCCCAAACACCGTGCCGCACTACCCGCCCGGTCCGGAGGGCCTGGCCTCGTCGAACGCCTTCGGCGGCGGCAACGCCGCGACGACGGGGGCCGTCTCGCCCAGCCCGGATCGCCTGTCGAACGTGACGGCGATTCCCGGCCCGATCAACGCGAACACCATGACGCGGAACGTCGCGGCAACCATCCCGATGCTCAATCCGAACGCGAGCGAAGATGTCTGGATGACCCTTGGCGTTCCCGCCTATGTCGATGGGAACGTGAACTACTTTGGGCTGCTGAACACGGTCGAGTCGTATCGCAACAACACGCTGCGCGTACCCTCCACGTCCGGGCTGTGGCCCGCCCACGCCATGGCCAATCAGCGGGTGTCTCGTGGCGATCCGAGCGCCAGCAACGTCGAGTTCGTGCGCACCGCCCGCGGCATCAAGAGCCTCGGCGAGTTCGGCGTGATGAACTACCACTACGCCAGCGGCGGCGTGGCCCAGGGAGTCTTCCCGCTCGCGAGCATGCTCACCTACACGGTTCCCGAGCCGACCCAGCCCAGCGTTCCCAACCCCAACGGCGGCATGGCGATTCAGGCCCCGCGTCTGAGCGCCCATCCCGAGGTGGCCTCCGGCGGGCACTACGACCGTCGCCCGGACGGGCGCATCCAGGACGGTGCGCTCGCCGCGTGGCAGATGGCGACGCCTCCATCGAGCCCGCAGACCGCCCGCAAGTGGTTCCAGCAGGACGGCACCGTGGTCACGACCCCGCAGCCGGCCACCCCATACAACATCCTGCAGGCCCTCGGCTCTCCGCAGGTCGAGCACAACTACCAGGACAAGCTGGCGATCCTGAACACCGTGACCGGCGCGGCGAGCGTCCGCTCGGACGTGTTCACCGTGTACTTCCTCGTGCACGCCTACACGCCCGAGGATGTGGATGTTCCGGACTCCCAGCCGATGGTTCCCAGCATGGCCAAGCGGTTTGTGATGGTCGTCGATCGGTCCAACGTCAAGAGCCTGGGCGACAAGCCCAAGGTCCTGTTGCTCAAGGAAGTGCCGACGAACTGAACGGGCATGCACCGGCGGCGCGGGCGGATCGGCCCGTGCCGCTGATGTCCTCGCGGAACTCGGGGGCCGCACGCATACCATCGATCGCCCAGGGTGTAGCTCAGTTTGGTAGAGCGCGTGGTTTGGGTCCACGAGGCCGCAGGTTCAAATCCTGTCACCCTGACTTTTTCGAGATCAAGCCCTTCGGCGAGCACGTCGAACAGCCTTGTCGTTGTGGGGACCAGACTTACCTGCCATGACAACGAGTTCAATCGATTGCCACATTGCAGCCGGAGAGCGGCCGTTGGAAGCCGACTCCTGACGGGATTTGAACCGATCGCAGCTCGCTGTGCTGGCTTGCACGCGTGCGGACAGCGGCACGCCTGTTGAGTGTGTGGCGAGAGATTACCATTCGCTCATGTCGGCCACACCCCCGCAACCCGAAGACGCCACACTGCTCATGGTCGCTGCGGCGGGCGGGGACAAGAGGGCCGCCGATCGCCTTTTGCCGCTTGTCTATGAGCAGTTGCGCAAGTCGGCCCAGCTTGGCTTGGCGGGTGAGCGAGCGGGGCACACCCTCTCGGCGACGGCGCTGGTTCACGAGGCCTACTTGAAACTCGTTGGTCCCCGCGAGGTGGCATGGGCGAGTCGAGGCCACTTCTACGCCGCGGCGGCCGAAGCGATGCGTCGCATCCTCATCGATTACGCCCGTACCCGAGGTCGCCGTAAGCGTGGCGCGACCCCGGTGCCGCTCGAAGGTGCCTCGGTCCTGCTCAGCGTGGCCGATCTGGTGTTGGAAGCACATTCTGACCAAATCGTGAGGCTGGATGAAGCCGTCCGACGCTTGGAGGTTGAGGATCCCGATGTGGCCCAGGTCGTTCGGCTTCGGTTCTACGCCGGGTTGAGCGGCGAGGAGACCGCATCAGCCCTGGGCAAGTCTCCGGCCACGGTGGACCGTGACTGGTCGTGGGCTCGAGCGTGGCTCTTCCGGCAACTGCGGCCAGCGGGCTCATAGGTGCGAGGTAGCGTGCGGAGATGAACATGAGCGGCAATCGCGAACAAATGCGGGACATCTTCGACCAGGCACGTCGTCTGCCCAAGCCCGAGCGCGCGGCGTTCCTGAACGGAATGGCGGTGGTCAATGGCCCGATGCGGACGCAGATCGAAGACATGCTCGCGGCCCTGGATGAGGCGGGGCCATTCCTCTCCGAACCGACTCAGGGGCACGGCGACGCCTCGCCCACGGCCGACTCCGCGGCCGCTGTGACCACGGCCGCGCCGTTGCGCGAAGGCCCGGGCACGCGGATCGGTCCGTACAAGCTGCTCCAACTCATCGGCGAGGGCGGCTTCGGCTCGGTCTTCATGGCCGAGCAGGAGAAGCCGGTCTCCCGCAAGGTCGCGCTGAAGATCATCAAACTTGGAATGGACACCCGCCAGGTTGTGGCCCGCTTCGAGCAGGAGCGGCAGGCGTTGGCGATGATGGACCACCCCAACATCGCGCGGGTGCTGGATGCAGGGGCGACGGAGACGGGGCGGCCGTTCTTCGTGATGGAGCTGGTCAAGGGCGACCCGATCGTCGAGTACTGCGACAAGAACAACCTGAGCATTCAGGACCGGTTGGAGTTGTTCGCGCAGGTGTGCAACGCGATTCAGCACGCCCACACCAAGGGGATCATCCACCGGGACATCAAGCCGTCGAACATCCTGGTCTCTACGCAGGACGGACGGCCGCACACAAAGGTGATCGACTTCGGCATCGCCAAGGCGACGGCGAGCAAACTCACCGAGAAAACGCTCTTCACCGAGCACAAGGCCCTCATCGGCACGCCGGAGTACATGAGCCCCGAGCAGGCCGAGGGCAATCTCGACATCGACACCCGCACGGACGTGTACTCGCTGGGCGTGTTGCTGTATGAACTCCTCACCGGCACGACGCCATTCAGTAGCAAGGAACTCCGCTCCGCCGCCTACGCCGAGATCCAGCGGATTATCCGCGAGGTCGAGCCGCCAAAGCCCAGCACGCGCCTGAGCGCGAACACCGACACAATCGCGAACGTCGCCTCCCACCGCCGCACCGAACCAAAGCGTCTGGGCACGATCGTCCGCGGCGAACTCGACTGGATCGTGATGAAGGCGCTGGAGAAGGACCGCCAGCGGCGGTACGAGACGGCCAATGGGCTGGCATTGGACATCCGCCGATACCTTGCGGGCGAGGCGGTGCTGGCCGCGCCGCCGAGCACGGCGTATCGGTTCAAGAAGTTCATCCGGCGTAACAAGGGAACGGTCGCCGCGGCGGCGGCGGTGTTGGTGGTCTTGCTCGCCGGATTGGCCGGAACGTTGTGGAAGGCCGATGAAGCACGGCGAGAAGCGAACCGAGCGAACATCGAGGCCGCGGCCGCCCGCAATGCCGAATCTGAGCAGCGCCGGCTCGCCGAGTCCGAAGGAAAGGCCCGCGTGCTTGCGGACAGGAAAACGGCCGAAGTTGTAAAGGCCAGCGAGACGATCGAGTACAACTCGTACATCGCAAACATGGAGATGGCAGGCGCCGCGATGGACTCCCGACAGTTCGATCGCGTGCGTCGGCGGCTGGACGCGTGTCCGGAGCGTCTGCGCGGGTGGGAGTGGGGCTGGTTGGATGCGTGCGCCGACCGTTCCCTCTTGGTGCTCAGGGGGCACACCGACCTCATCACCATCGTCATGTTCAGCCCAGATGGAAAGCGATTTGTCACGGCGTCGGCGGACGGGACCGCGCGGGTGTGGGACGCGGCCACGGGCGCAAGCATCGCTGAACTCAAGGGTCACACCCGCGCGATCGAGTCCGCGCAGATGAGCGCCGACGGCACGCGAATTGTCACGGCGTCGTGGGATGGAACAGCACGCGTGTGGAACGCAACGACCGGGGCGACTGTCGCCGAACTCAAAGGGCACACGATAGAGGGGCACACAGCAGCCGTGTTTAGCGCCGCCTTCAGTCCTGATGGCAAACGGGTCGTCACGGGCTCGCACGATCGCACCGCGCGGGTGTGGGATGTGGCGACGGGAGCGGCCATTTTCGAACTCAAAGGGCACTCCCAGGGGGTCCGCGTCGTCGCGTTCAGCCCCGACGGCACCCGGATCTTTACAGCTTCGCTGGAGGGCGCCGACCTCAACAACGCCCGTCTCTGGGATGCGGCAACGGGCGCGAGCATTGCCGAACTCAGAGGTCACACGCGCGGCATGTGGACGGCCGAATTCAGCCGCGATGGCACACGACTCGTCACGCCCTCGCTCGACTCGACGGCGCGGGTGTGGGATGCGACAACCGGAGCGAGCGTTGTCGAACTCAAGGGCCACGCAGGCGGCCTGCGGTCCGCCGCGTTCAGCCCAGACGGCACGCGGATCGTCACGGCGTCGTTTGACAAAACGGCGCGGGTCTGGGACGCGGCATCCGGAGCGACCCTGGCCGAACTCAAGGGCCACACGGGCGCGGTCCTCTCCGCCTCGTTCAGCCCCGACGGCGCCCGAATTGTCACCACGTCGGTGGACAAGACCGCGCGGGTGTGGGACGCCGCGACTGGGGCAAGCCTCTCCGAACTTCGGGGCCACACCAGCGACGTCTTCTCCGGCGCGTTCAGCCCCGACGCGAGGCGGATCATCACGGTCTCAGGCGACCATACTGCCCGGTTGTGGGACGCACGAATGGACGCCGTTCGCTTAGAACTCACCGGTCACACGGACTACGTGGACACGGCCGTGTTCAGCCCGGATGGTCGGAGAATCCTCACGGCCTCCCGAGACAACACGGCGCGACTATGGGATGTCGACACCGGCGCGAGTTTTACCCAACTCAAGGGGCACACGGGCATGGTCCTCTCCGCCGACTTCAGCCCTGACGGCCGGCGGATCATCACCCTTTCGGATGACAAGACCGCACGGGTGTGGGATGCGGCGACCGGCGCGAGTCTCGTTGTTCTCGATGCAGCCCCCTCGCCAGTGAGCGCCGCAGCGTTCAGCGCCGACGGTGCACGCATCGTCACGGGTTCAACCGACACAACCGCACGCGTCTGGGATGCGACCACCGGGTCGAGGCTGGTTGAACTGAAAGGACACACCGCCGAGGTTGTCTGGGCCGCGTTCAGCCCTGACGGCACGCGGATCGTCACCGCGTCGTTCGACAGCACGGCGCGGGTGTGGGACGCCGCCTCAGGGGCAAGCCTGGCAGAACTGAAGCACCCCGCTCATGTCCGGCGCTCCGTGTTCAGCCCGGACGGCGCTCGGATCGTCACCGCGTCATACGACGGCACAGCCCGCGTGTGGGACGCGACCACCGGGGCCAGCCTCGCCGAACTCAGGGGTCACGACCGCAGGCCCGAGGGGTTTGGCATGTTCCCGTCGATCGCATTCAGTCCCGACGGCAAGCGGCTGGTCACGGGCTCCACCGCCCCGGACGGCCCCGCCCGGGTGTGGGACACAACAACGTGGAGAAAGGTCTTCGAAATCAGGTGTGACGCCGGGGAGGTCTACCCAGTCACGTTCAGTCCCGACGGGGCCCGGATTGTCGGCTGCAACGACACGGCCGTTCGAGTATGGGACGCGGTAACCGGGGCCAGCCTAGCGGAACTCAAGGGACACACGTCCCACGTCCGCACCGCCTCCTTCAGTCCCGACGGCACGCAGATCGTCACTCCGTCAGCGGACAAGACCGCCCGAATCTGGGACAGTGTTCCCTACCGCGAGCGGCTCAAGGAGCGTCAGGCCAAGGCCCCCCACTGAGTGAGGTCCGCTTCCTGACAGCGCTCCCCGCACCCGGGTGGTCGCATTTCCAAGTTTGCGGTTTGACGACCACCAAGGCCCGCATTCCCGGCTCCCAACGCCGAACGCCCGCTAAGAAAAGTTCTATTGGCGTACTGTCACCCTGATTTCGGTATTCGGCTTGGCACGCTATCGCTGTCCGGGAGAGCCCATGGCCAACTCGAGTCTGCCCCCCGACCCCCCGGACCCGCTCGATCTCGGGCCCGTCGATCGCGCGATTCGTATCAATGAGATTGAACAGCGGCTCGAGGACATGGGCGCTGAGTCCATGGGCGTGAGCGGCGATTGCCCTCCGGATATCCAGGAGCAGTTTCTCAGCGGGGTTCTCGCCTACGAGACCGCGCCTGTCTCATGCCAGTTCGACCGGCTCGTGCAAGACGGTATCGAACTCCCTTCTCCCGACAGCCTGGACGAGGCGGCCCTGCACGCCAAGCTGTGGGAGATCGTGCACGCGCTCGCGGCCCGGGATGTGTACCTCGAGCGAACGGACCACTTGAGCGATCGCGAGTTGTACGAGCATCTCTGGAGCGACTCGCTTCGGGAAGAAGTGCCGATCATGCCCGCCGGGTCCGGCTGGATCAACCACATCGACATTTTGGGCGGCTGCTCGGAGGAAGACATCCAACTCGCGCAGCGCTACTACGACGACGAGGAGACTCGCCGCCGCTGGGCGGAGGACTTTCCCGACGACACCATCCCCCCGCACGAGGATCCGCCCTTCCAGCGTGATCGGCTCCTTCCCCGGCCGCCGGAACCGGGAGCGGGCGAGATGACTGACGACCCGGACGATGAGGACCACGAGCCATGATGTCCGCCATATCACGGTGCATCATGGGGGCAATGGCCTGTTCCGTCGGCGGGTGCGCGGCCTCGCGCGCCCCCGCCCCCGGCCCCATCCGCGGTGGCCGCTGCTCAGGCCGCTTCCACCCACTGGACCGTCGTTCACACACCGGGAGACGCCCCCATGAGACTTGGTAACTTCTCGGTCAGCCTCGCCGTCAAGGACCTCGCCGCGTCGCGTGCGTTCTACGAGAAACTCGGGCTGAAGGTCATCGGGGGCGACCAGGAGCAAAACTGGCTGATCCTGCAGAACGAGACCAGCACGATCGGGCTCTTCCAGGGAATGTTCGAGAAGAACATGCTGACGTTCAATCCGGGATGGGACCGAACGTGCGCCACGCTGGGCGACTTCGACGATGTGCGAGAGATCCAGCGCCGGGTCAAGGCCGCCGGGATCGTCCCCACCATGGCCGCGGACGAAGCAACCACCGGGCCGGCGAGCATCGTGCTGACCGACCCGGACGGCAACCCGATCCTGATCGATCAGCACGTTGCGAGCCCGAAGAAATAGAGGGGCGGCCGGTCGTGCCCGGCGCCGGGCGGACACCGTTGAAACCCTGACGTTTCCGGGCCGCGCGGCGACCATGGGATTCTCGCACCGATTGTGCTCCGTAGACTTGTGCCCGCCGTTCCGGGGGGGGTGGGGAAGCGGCGGGTGTGGTCCGGAGGCCCCGATCGTGCGATACATTCCGCTGCGCCTTGTTGCTGGTTCGTTCGTTCGTTCTCTGTCCAGCGCGGCGGTGCTTGCCACCGTCGGCCTCGGGGCGTCCGCCGGTCCCGCCGCAGCGGACTCGAAACCGGATGCACGGATGCTCCGGTACCCAACCATCAGCAGCTCGCAGATCGCGTTCGTGTACGCGAACAACATCTGGGTCGTTTCTCGCGAGGGGGGCGTGGCGAGCCCGCTGGCCGCGCCGCCGGGGGCGTCATCGTTGCCTCGCTTCAGCCCGGACGGGAAGACCATCGCGTTCGTGGGCAACTACGACGGGAACCGGGATATCTACACGGTGCCTGTCGCCGGCGGCGTTCCGTTTCGCGTCACGCACCACCCGGGGGCCGAATCGCTGAGCGGATGGGCGAGCGCGGACACGCTGCTTTTCTTCACCGCCGGGGCGGTGAACATGGCCCGGCAGACGCAGATGTTCACGGTTTCCGCGCACGGCGGGCTGCCGACCAAAGTGCCGGTTCCCTACGGCGCGTTCGGCTCGTACGACGCGACGGGCGAGTGGCTGGCGTACACCCCCCACTCCATCGACAATCGGACCTGGAAGCGGTATCGCGGCGGGATGGCCACGGATGTGTGGCTGCTCAACATGAGGGACCACACCAGCAAGCGCCTTACCGACTGGGAGGGCACCGACACGCTTCCGATGTGGGGGTTCGGGCCGGCGGCGAAGACCGTGTACTACCTCTCGGACGAGGGGGAGCAGCATCGGCTGAATATCTGGTCGTGCGAGATCGAGTCGGGCAAGAGGACGCAGCTCACGTCGTTTGCTGACGATGACGTGCGCTGGCCGTCGATCGGGCCGGGCGCTGCCGCGGGTGGGCGAGGGGAGATCGTGTTCCAGCTCGGCAGCCGGCTCATGCTGCTGAATCTCGACGCCGGGACGTCTGCTCCGGTGGAGGTGGTCATTCCGGGCGCCAGGCCAAAGATCAAGCCAAAGTCGGTCGATGCGTCCGAGACCATCACCTCCTGGTCCCTCGCGCCGAGCGGCAAACGCGTGCTGATGGTGGGTCGCGGCAACATCTGGAGCCTTCCCGCCAAGGAGGGCGTGACTCGCAATCTGAGCCATTCCCCCGCGGTGTTCGAGCGGGACGCGGCGTGGTCGCCCGACGGCCGGTGGATCGCGTATTTCTCGGATCAGTCGGGGGAGTATGAACTCTGGGTCCGCCCGTCCGATGCACGCCGGGCCGAGAATGAGAAGAAGGATGGCAAGGGAGACGATAGCGACGCGAAGGCCGTCGAGACGGTTCCGGTCGCGGGCAGGGCGATCGCGCCCGCCCGCCTGACCACGCTCGGCCCGGGATTTCGATATAACCCGGCGTGGTCGCCGGATTCCATGCGAATCGCGTTTACGGATCGTGCGGGGCGCATCCTTGTGGCCAGCCTCGCATGGGAGGGCGACAGCGCGTCGGCCGTGGTGCGGACGATCGACAAGGACCCGCAGGGTGAGCCGACACTGTCGTGGGCCAACGACTCGAAGCACATCGCCTACACGCGCGGCGATGAGGACAACGAACACGGCTGCGTCTGGATCGCGACCCTGGGCGAGGCCAACGCCGAACCGATCCGCACGCGGGTCACGCATCCGATGTTCGACGCGGCCAATCCCACCTTTGATCGGAAGGGGGACTTTCTGTACTACCGGGCGTCGAACCGCTTTGCGTCGCCGCGGTATTCCGACATCGACAGCGCGTTCATCTATGCCGGGACGCAGCAGATCATGATGGTGCCGCTGCGTGAGGATGTGAAGAACCCGCTGGGGCTGCGGAGCGATGAGGAGAGCATCAAGAAGGACTCGGCCGCCAAGAAGCCCGCCGAGAAGAGGGACGAGGGCGAGGAGAGGGACGACAAGGGGGAGAAGAAGAAGGGGGATGAGAAGATCGACGCCGAGGGGCCCGGGCCCGACGAGGATAGGAAGGGCGACGAGAAGAAGCCCGACGCCAAGAACGCGGACCACCCGCCCAAGAAAGAGCTGAGGATCGACTTCGACGGCTTCGAGCGAAGGGCGGTGGCGCTGCCGATCTCGAGCGGCAACTTCGGCCCTATGGCCGTCTCCGACGATGGGCGCTTGGTGTACATGCGGCAGGGCTCGCGCGGCGAGGAGGACGCGGGGAGCAAGCGGGGCCTGAAGATCTTTGATCCCAGGGCTGTCGGCTCGGGCGAGAAGAAGGACGAGGAGACGATCCTTGAGGGAGTGGCGGGGTTCGACATGTCGGCAAGCGGCAAGAAGTTGCTGGTGCGGATGTCGGGCGGCGGCGCCAAGTACCGCATCGTCGACCCCGTGGCCGGGGGCGGGAAGGCCCAGGATGTTGTGACGACGGGCATGAGGCTCACGGTGGACCCGCGAGAGGAGTGGAAGCAGATCTTCCAGGACGCCTGGCGGGTGCAGCGGGACTTCTTCTACGTCGAGAACATGCACGGGGTGGATTGGGCGGCCATGCGCACGCACTACGGCGCGATGATCGAGGACGCGGCCAGCCGCGAGGATGTGCAGTACATCCTCGGCGAGCTCATCAGCGAGCTGAACATCGGGCACGCCTACGTGCAGGGCGCGGGCGATGTTGGTGATCAGGGGCCGAGCGTGTCGGTCGGCATGCTCGGCTGCGATTTCGAGCTCGACTCGGGTGCGTATCGCATCAAGCAGGTCTACACGGGAGCGCCGTGGGACGCCGACGCCCGCGGGCCTCTCGCCGGCGCGGTGGACGCCTCCGGCAGACGGGTGAGCGTCGATGCCGGGACCTACGTGCTCGCGGTCAACGGGATCCCCATGGATACCCGCCAGGACCCGTGGGCCGCGTTCGTGGGCATGGCCGATCGGGCCATCGCCATCACGGTCAGCGATCGGCCCTCGCTGGACTCGCCCGGGGCGAAAGAGGTTCTCGTGAAGCCGATCGGGAGCGACACGGCCCTGCGATACCGGGCGTGGATCGAGCGCAACCGCGAATACGTCGAGCGGACCTCCGAGGGCAAGGTCGGCTATGTCCATGTCCCCGACACGGGGGTGAACGGCCAGAACGAGCTGTTCCGGCAGTTCTACGGGCAAAAAGGGCGTGCGGCGATGATCATCGACGAGCGTTGGAACGGGGGCGGGCAGCTTCCGTACCACTTCATCGAGCTGCTCAATCGCCCGGCGACCAACGCGTGGGCCCTGCGCGACTGGCAGGACTGGATCACCCCCAACGATGCGCACCAGGGCCCCAAGTGCATGCTGGTGAACGGCCTGGCGGGGAGCGGCGGGGACATGTTTCCGTGGCTGTTCAAGCACGACAAGATCGGGCCGGTGATCGGGCAGCGCACCTGGGGCGGCCTGGTGGGCATTTCCGGCAATCCGCAATTCATCGACGGCGGAACCATGACGGTCCCCCGATTCGGCTTCTACAAGCTCGACGGTACCTGGGGCGTCGAGGGGCATGGGGTTGACCCGGACGTGGTCGTCGTGGACGATCCGGCCCTGATGCTCGATGGGGCCGGCCCCGACGGTCCGCACGCGTCCATCGCGGGCGGGCGGGGCGGGGGCGATCCCCAGCTCGACGAGGCCATCAAGATGATGGTGCGCGAGGCGAAAGAGCACCCGTTTGTCAAACCGGTTCGTCCCCCTTCGCCCGATCGGAAGGGCATGGGGATTCCGGAAAGGGACCGCTGATCGAACCGGCGACTACCACCCGTTGCAGCCGGCAAGCCAGCAGTTCAGGAAGTCGAAGATGTCCTGCACGTTGAGCGTGCCGTCGCTGTTGACGTCGCCGTCGCCGGCGAACCAGCTGTTGAGGAAGTCGAAGATGTCCTGGACTTCCAGTGCCCCGCTGTTGTTCCAGTCGCATCGGCAGCGGAGCGGCAGCGTGGCGGAGTCCATCTCCGCCGGAACGCTCTTGCCGTGGAGGACCCACTGGTCGTAGGCCGTCTGGCCGCGGGTGTTGGAGGTGTTGGCGTCGCGCAGGAACTCGACGTACTCCTTGCTGGTGGTCTGGTACAGCACGGAGACCCGGACCGAGCGGGCGCCGAGGGGAATCGCGAAACGGGTGTCGTCCCAGTACTGGCCGTCGGCGTAGGTGTTGGCGGGCACGTGGCCGGCCTGCACGGCCGTGAACCCGGAGTTGGTGAATCCCATGGGCGGGATGCGGTTGTCCTTGTAGTACTTGTTGCTGATCGCCAGTCGGAAGCCGGGCCCGGGGATCGTGCCGACAAGGGCCGCCACGGGCGCGTCCGGTCCCATTTTCGCCTCGTACACCTTGGTCGAGGCCGCGTCGAGCACCGCCGTTGTCGGGTCGTAGGCCCCGCGCTCGGCGATAACGTTGTTGCCGGCGTCGAAGAACTTCGCGTTGATCCACATCCGCCGGCCCTCGTTGTAGCCGGTGGGGAGCTTGTGGCCGGAGAAGTTGATGATCCGCACGTTGATGGCGCCGTGCGACTGCGCGACCTCCAGGTCGCTCGCCGCCTGGAGCATGGCGACGTTGCGGGCGATCGACTCGTTGGTGTACTGCTCGTTGAGTTCCGTTTCGTCGTCGGGATACAGGCTGCGAACGGCCTTGAGGACCCACGTGTTGGAGCCGTTGAAGTTGTGCTGGGGCAACGGGATGGGCTGGGCCGCGGTGGGCCGGGTGGGCGGCTCGAGCGAGCATCCCTGGCCGGAGATGCCGGGCATGTGGCAGTCCTGGCAGCTGGCGTAGCTCGGGGACAGGCCGCCGAAGCGGCCGTTGAGATTCACCGGCCCCTGGGCGAAGAGACTCTCGGACCACTCGCTGTAGGTGCGCTGCTCGGGGAACTGGTCGAGCTTGCTGGGGGCCGGCGTCTGGTCGATGGCGTTGATCGCGTATGTGCCGTCGGTCTGGCGCGTGAAATGGGGTGTGGAGACGTCGTGGCAGGTCGCGCAGAGCCGGGACGAAAGATGGAACGGCGACTGCAGGAAGGCGTGATACTGGAACCCGGGTGGGGTGATCGTCGACCACTCGATGTCAAGGTTGAACGGACCCCGCCGGCGGTCCTGCGGATCGAGCACCATGCTGGCGTTGTGGGCCGAGGGCGGGACGCCGGTGGTGAGGCCGGCGAGGACGGTCTGATCCACCGGGGGGCTGACGCCCGGCTGGTAGATCGGGTCCACCATGCGGTGGCAGATGTGGCATGCGACACCGACCCGATTGGCCGCCGAGAGCGGGAGCGTGGTCCCATAGCCGGGCGATTCGGTGTCGTTGTCGAACTTCACCAGGTTGCGCATCCATGTCATCGGCGCGTGGCACCGCATGCACAGCTGGCCGGCGTACGACGCGTCCTGCTCGGTGATCGCCAGCGCGGCGTAGAAGATGGGGTCCCGGGCCGATTGGCCCATCAGCGAGTGGTTCCACCGGCTGTAGGGCTCCATCGACTCGTCGTAGAACCCGTGGCAGGCGGCGCACATGGATGGGTCGATCAACGGGTCTGCGTACTCGAGGGGCTGGGAGCCGGGGATGAAGAAGTTCTGCCTGGTGGTCTGGAGCGGCTGGGTCGCCGTGGCCACGCCGACCGCGCAGACGATGAGCGCGGCGACCCAAAGGGCCTGGGCACGCACGCGCCCCCGGCACCGCTGGGCGACGCGGGTGAGGACATGCCAACGGCTTCGTTCACGCGAGGTGTTCCCCACGTTGCACTCCGATCTTGTGGTGATGAAACGGGGGGACGAATGCCACCCGATAGAAGACTAACACTCCGTACGTCGCGAACCAACGATCGGGTGCATCGGGGGCGTGGTTTCGGCGGCGACGGTCGGACAAACAAGAGAGGTCCACGGGAGTTGGTTATCGGATTTGCGTACCCCGTGCAGACCCTGGGCCTCGGCGGATCGGTTCAGGGGTCGGTGCGGTCTGGCTTGGCCAATTCGATCTCCCCGGGTGCCGGGCAGAGACCAAGAGCCGCACCCTCGTCGAGCAGGCGCTGGATGGCCGCGCTGCCGTTTTCCCCGGCGTCGAGGGTCAGGTCGCTGACATACATCTCGATGTACCGCTCGGCCTGTGCCCGGCTGATCTCGGGGGCGAAGTGCATCGAGTACTCGAGGGACCGTGCCCCATAGGCCAGAGCGTGAAGGATTGAGGCGTGCAGGATGTTCACCACGCGCCGGGCGGTTCCCATGCCGAGTCGAGCATCAAGATCACGTCGAATGGCGTTGCCGCCTAGAGGCAGCGGCAAGCCGGTGCGGGTGAGCCACCACTGCCCGACGTCGGCGACCAGATCCACGCCCATCTGTGCAAACGTGAGTTGCGATTGGTGGATGAGCAGGCCATGGGTGACCCCGCCACGGCCGCTCGCGACGGCGTCGAGGATGCGGTCGAAGGGCATCTCGATGGTGCGCAGGCGGGTGTGGGAGTCGCCGAGCATCATGGACAGCACCAGGAAAGCGGTGGTCTCTCGCCCGGGGATGGCCAGCAGGGCGTCGGGGTCGAGCAGTGCCGCAACGCCCAGGTCCAGCGGGGAGAGTTCGCCCGCGTAGCACGTCGCGGATGCGACCGTGGGGACGCCTCCGGCACGGGCGACGACCTTGGGCCCGTACCCATAGCCCATGGAAGATCCGAAACTCGTGAGTTGGTACGTGGCCGCCACTCTCGCGTAGCAGTTCATGGACATCGCGGTGATGTCGAGGTCGCCGTGCTCGATGGCCCACCGGTTGAGCACGGAGATGTCGGCCGCGATGGGGACGAAGCGAAGGTCGCCGGTGTCGATTTCCGGGGCGGTCACGACGCAGGCGGGCTCGACGGCCTGGTGGGAGCCGGGCGGCTGGATCATGCCGGTGATCGGCCACCACATGAACACATCGTCGGGATCGGGGGAATGGGCGAGGTAAATGTCGGGCATGCTCGCTCGACTCGCGGACGCGAGAGGGTTCCTAGAACATCTGCAACTGGCGCGTGGCGACCTCGTCGGTCACCGGGTGGTCCGGGTCGAGCCGGTAGTCCCCGGTGTAGCAGGCCGTGCACCAGTGCTCGCGGGGCTGCGTCTTCACGCACGAGAGCATGCCGTCGAGCGAGAGGTAGTGCAGGGAATCGACGCCGAGAAACACGCGGATTTCCTCGACGCTCTTCTTGTGGGCGATCAGCTGGTCGCGGCAGGCGAAGTCCACGCCGAAATAGCAGGGATGTCGGATCGGGGGGCAACTGATCCGCAGGTGGATCTCCTTGGCCCCGGCCTCGCGAAGCTGGTTCATCTTCACCTGCGTGGTGGTGCCCCGCACGATGGAGTCGTCCACCACGATGAGCCGACCGCCCGCGACGATCTCGCGGATCACGTTGAGTTTGAGGCGCACGGCCGCGTTCCGCTCGGTCTGCGTCGGCTTGATGAACGTCCGTCCCACGTAGCGATTCGGGACGATACCCTCGCGGTAGGGGATGCCGCTGGCCCGCGCGTAGCCAGAGGCGGCGGACCGGCCGGAATCGGGCATGGGCATGACGCAATCGGCGTCAACCGGCGCCTCGATCGCGAGTTGTTCGCCGAGCCGCTCCCGCACGATCTGCACGTTCTCGCCGAACACCACGCTCGAGGGATTGGCGAAGTACACATGCTCGAAAACGCAGTGGGCTCGCCGAGGCGCGGGGTCGTCGAACCGGCGGCTGGTCACGCCCGCATCCGAGAGCGTCACGATCTCGCCCGGCTCGACTTCACGCACCAGCGCCGCTCCCAGCACATCCAGCGCGACGGTCTCGCTCGCGACCACGTGCCGGCCGTCCGGCAGCCGCCCGAGCACAAGCGGCCGCCATCCCCACGGGTCCCGCGCGGCCTCGATCCGGTCGGGGAACAGAAACACGAGGCTGTATGCCCCCTCCAGATGACGCAGCGTCGCGGCCAACGGATCGACCGCCCTCTGTTGCTCCGGCGAGGCGAGCAGGTGGATGATCACTTCGGTGTCACTGGTTGTGTGGAACAGGTGACCCGCTTCCTCGAACCGCTTCCGAAACGCGCCCGCGTTGATGAGGTTGCCATTGTGGGCCACCGCCACTTGCCCGCCGACGTAGCTCTCGAGCAGCGGTTGGGCGTTTCGCGGGAGCGAGCCTCCCGCGGTTGAGTACCGATTGTGTCCGATCGCTCCGCAGCCTTTGGTGTACGCCGACCCGTTCACGGGGGCCGCGTGCTTTCCATCGGCATGTTCGGGCCTGGCCGCCCGTTCGAGGGACTCGAGCACCGACCGGCGAAAAATCTCTGGAACCAATCCCATGCCCGTATGGGCTTCGAGGTGGGCGCCATTGCTGACGCAGATCCCAGCCGATTCCTGTCCGCGATGCTGCTGGGCGTACATGCCCAAGTAGCACAGCGTCGCCGGCTCGGGGCCGCCCCAGAGCCCGAATACGCCGCATTTGTCCTTTTTTTCCGGCAAATCCCACTCGGCGCGGCCCGTCGCCGCGGGGAGGGACAGCACGGGAAGCGGAAGGCGGACGGTCATCGAGAGGAGTGTAGGTGAAGCACGGAGCGAATCGGACGCGAGAAGGTGTCGTTTGCCTGTTGGGCGTCCGGGAGAACGCGGGGGTCGCGAGAAGACCCTTGTGGGATTGCAGCTGACCAGTCGATGTTGCGAGCCCCACGCCCCTCAACGCGGGAGTCGAGGGAGGAACGGTCGGCAGACCCCGTCAAATCCCGGACAGGCACCGTCACTCTTGGATGAGAAACTTGACACCGACCATTCCCCTGCCTTTACTCTCCGCCCCTGACATCTTGTTGATGCCCGGATCTCACCCAGCCGAACCGCAGCCGCGGCACCCGGCGCAGATCGTTCGCCCCCACCACCCTTTGGGCGAACACGGCGGCCCAGTCCCGGACGTTTCCGGAGCCTGCGACCGCCCGACGGAAGGAGTCTCATGGCTCGTTACACCGGTCCCAAGTTGAAGTTGTCCCGCCGCGTCGGCACGCCGATCGAGGATATCCCCAAGCACACGTCCAAGCGGACGCTCACGCCCCCCGGCATGCACGGGTATCGCGGTCGTCGCCTTCGCGACTTCGGTGTTCGCCTGAACGAGAAGCAGAAGCTGCGCCATCACTACCACGTGCTTGAGCGGCAGTTTCGTCGCTACATCGACGTGGCGTCGCGCATGCCCGGCAATACCGGCGAAAACCTGCTCCGCCTGCTGGAGCGTCGCCTCGACAACGTGGTTCGTCGCGCGGGTCTGGCCCGCACGATCTGGGCCGCGCGTCAGATGGTGGCCCACGGCCACGTCATGGTGAACGGGCACAAGACCGACCGCCCCTCGTACACCGTGGACGTCGCGGACGTGATCACCGTCAAGCCGGGGCTGCACAAACTCGTGCGCGAGGCGATGGAGTCCATCTCGGGCCACGAGGTGCCGGGCTGGATTGACCTGAACCCGGGCGAACTGACGATCAAGGTCGTGGCCCTGCCCACGTCCGACCAGATCCCCTTCGACGTCAACCCGAACCTGATCATCGAGTACTACCGCTAAGACCAAGAGCGCAGAGCGCGAAGCGCAGACCGCAAATGCGAGCGATCGGAAACCCGGCCGTGCGTGTGTGCCTCTGCTGAATCGCGCTCTGCGTTTTTCGCTTTGCGCTCAGGATCCCCTCCCATGCTCAAGTGGCTTCGCAAGTACAACACGTTCATCCTGGTCGTGGGCGGCTGCCTGCTCATGGTGGCGTTCCTGCTCCAGGGCACGCTCGACGAGCTTGGCAAGCGGGGGTGGATCGGCGCCTCCGCGTTCCAGGTCGGCGGGCACAAGGTCGGCCTGGAGGAGTTCGGCAACTCGGCCCGCGAGTACAGCGCGGTGTCGTACATCGCCGGCGGAGCGCGAGAGCTGGAAGCCTTCTTCCGCATCGAGGGAGCCGAGCACTGGTATCTGCTGGTGAAGGAAGCCGAGGAGGCAGGGCTGGTGGGCGGCAAGCTCGACGGAGAGGACTACCTGGCCGAGATCCCGGCGATCATCGCGGGCACACGGGCCCGCTTTGACTTCCGGGTGCCCTACGACCAGATCCTCTCCTATGAGCGGGCTCGCATCGAGGCATCCAAGCTGCGCGTCATGAGCGAAACGCGCCTGACCGAAGACCAGCTCTTCAAGGCCGTCGCGAGGCTGCACGGCATTCGCCGGTTGCAGGCGTCGTACTACGGAGCGTCCCAGTTCGGTGAGAAGCGGCTGGTGACCGAGGGCCGTGAACTCACCGACGCGCTCCGCGCCGACTACGTGCTGATTCCCGCCGAACGGGAGATGGCGGCGATCGCCGAACCGGACGAGGCGGCGATCAAGGCCCACTACGAGAAGTTCAAGGACATCCCGAAGGGCGGGGGTGAGTTTGGCATCGGCTACACGCTGCCGCCGCGCGTCAAGCTCTCGTGGATCGAGATCAACCGTCAGCTCATCGCCGACGCGGTGCGGATCGACGAGATCGAGGCCGAGAAGCGGTTTCAGCAGAAGTATCCCAACGGCGTGGTTCCCGAGGGCAAGAACGCCGACGACGAGCGAGCACGCTTCGAGGCGGAGGTTCGCACCGAGACCGCCGATCGGGCGATGAAGACCGCCATCGACGCGGTGCGGGGCGAGATCGACAAGGCCACCCGCAAGCTGGATCGAGAAGGGGAGTTCCTGCGGGTCACCCCCGAGTGGGAAACAATCAGGCCCGACTTCCAGAAGATCCGCGAGGTGGTGGCCGCCCACCTTCTCGAACAGTACAAGATCGTCGTGTCTCCGACCAGGGTCGTCGTTCGCGCCAACTCGTGGGTGGACGCCCAGGAGGCCCAGTCGCTCGAGGGGATCGGCCACTCGGCCCAGCAGCGCGGCCAGTCGGCTCTTCCTTTTTCCAAGGCGGTCTTTGAGGTGCGGGAGATCGCCGGACGCAACGACCTGGCCCTGCAGGTCGGGGTGCCGGTGAGCGAGCCGTTCAGGAGCGGCGGCAACGCCTACTTCTTCGTGGTGCTCGACGCCCGGAAGGAATCGCCGCCGGACAGCATGGAGGACGTCCGGGCGGACATCGTTCGAAACGTCAAGCGTCTGGCCGCGTACGAGATTCTCAAGGCCAACGAGTCGCGGTTGCTCGCCGAAGCGATCTCCGGCGGCCTGGAGGCCCTGACTCGCTCTCCCGAGGGAACGCCGGCGGTGAGCATCGGCGAGGTGAATGTGAGCAAGAAGCGAACGGTCGCGCTGGAGCCGTCCCTCGACACCCAGGAGTTCCGAGACACGGCGCTCGCCGCCGCGTCGAACCTGGATCCGACGGTCGATCCGACGACGCTCCCGGCCGACAAGCGGACGTTTGCGACGCCGGTTCCCAAGTCCCTCTCGCTGTTCGTGGGCCGCATCAAGGGTCTCCAGCCGCTGACGCTCGAGCGCTACCGAAGCCAGCAGGACAGCATCCTGGCGAACGTGCAGGCCGACGAGTTCACGGCCGATATGAACGCGTTCCCTTACTCTCTTGAGGTCATGGAGAAGCGGCTGGACGTGCAGTATGAGGAGAGCCGCGAGAAGGCCCGCGCCGAACAACGTGCAGAGAAGGCCGCCGCGCGACAGGCCAGGTCGTCCGGCCGATAGTCGGGACAACGCCCTCTAGACGTGACCGGATCCCTCCGGGCCCCGACCGTTCAGGGCCCGATTCATTGCGCCCCCGATGGACCGCATGGTCAACTCGGGAAACGACGCGGGCGGGCGGCCCGGCAGGATCGACCTCACCGCCTCACGCAAGATCCGCCATCCCGAGAGCATGGCCAGGCCGAGCGAGGGGCGTGGTTTGAGCGCATTGCGACGGATGAGCAGCGCGGTGACATCGTCGTCGAACTCGATCGGACTGCCGTCCTCGGCGTGCCCGATGGCCGCGAGCAGGCCGCGGACGAGCGTTTCCGGGCGGGCAGGGTCGAGCCGGTTGAGGTGGTCGATCAGCCCGTCGGTGCCCAGCAGCCGGCCGTGGGCGTCCTTGGTCTCGATGAGCGAGTCTGTGTAGAACAGCACAAGGTCGTTGGGCCGGAGGCTGGTGAGCGAGGCGGGGTATCGCGTCTCCTCCAGAACGCCCAGGGGCAGGTTGCTCGGGCCGGCGCGTCCGCCCTCCGGGGCCTCGACCCGCCCCCATCGCTTGGCCCTGGCGTCGAATCGGAGCGGGCGCGGGTGTCCGGCGTTCGAGATGGCCAGTTCGTCGGTGGGCGCGAAGTATGTGGCGATAACGGCCGTGGCGAACATCGCGCCGCCCTCGCCGAGGGCGTCCTCGCCGATCTCATTGAACTCGCGGTTGACGGCCTCGACGAGGCGGGACTGGTCGATGTAGTTGGAGTGGCGTCGCATCAGGCGACGGAGGGCGTCCGCGGCCCGGGCCACCGGCGCGCCGTGCCCGCTCACGTCGGCGACGATGAGGCGGGTGATCCGCCCCGTGGCGCAGCTGGTGACGTAGTGGATGTCGCCGCCGCCGTCGTCCGGGCCGGTGCTCTGGAATGGGAGGCTGTAGACCCAGGCGTCGAGGCCGGGCATGACGACGCCGTTGTCGATGGCGCGATTGCCGCCCCAGACCTCCATGCAGGCCATCACGTGAGGTGCGGTGACGTCGTTGTCGGCCATGGTGTGGCGGCTCGCGGCCGGTCGAGCCGGCGACAATCAGGCCAGCAGCGAATCGAGCAGCTCCGGCACGCCCTGCGCCCGCGTTGCGATGGTCTCGATGACCGGTCGCTTGCCGGCCACATCGCGGAGGTCTCGCATCAACTCGTTCTCGCCCGGATGGTCGGCCTTGTTGCAGACAAAGACGTCGGCGATCTCGAGGATGCCCGCCTTGTCCATCTGCACGGCGTCGCCCATGCCCGGGGTGAGCACCACGGCGGTCCGATCGACGAACGAGCGGATCTTCGTCTCGTTCTGGCCCGCGCCGACGGTCTCGATGAAGACCGTCTTGAAGGGCGAGCCGGGCATGCCGCCGATGAGTTCCACGATCTCGGGCAGGGCGTGGTAGTCCTCGCCGCTGATCGCCAACGACCGGTAGAAGACGTTCTGGTCCAGCGTGTTGAAGTCCACGCGAAGCCGGTCGCCGAGCAGGGCCCCGCCCGTGATCGGGCTCATCGGGTCGAACGCGACGACGGCGCACCTGCCGAGGTCCGGCCGTTCCTTGGCGCGCCGGGTGTACTCGCCGACAAGCTGGGCCACCAGAGTGCTCTTGCCCGCACCGGGAGAGCCGGTGATGCCGATGACGCGCGACGGACGCCGCCGGGCCGCGCCCGCTCGCAGCGGCTTTCCCGCGTGCATGAGCGAGATATCGCGAGCGAGCTGCGATTCCACGGTGGCGCTGGCCACCTGTTGCGGGCGCGGCTTGGTTGCCCCGCGGACCGCCTCCACGATGTCGAGCAGGCCCGTGGCCGTGGTGAAGCACTTGGCCACGCCCGCCTCGATGAGCGGCCCGATGTCTTCCTGCGGCAGGATCCCGCCCATGTACACGGGCATGTCCGGGCGCCCGAGGTCTTTCAGGGCGTTCACCAGACGCGGCCCGAGCACCAGGTGCGAGTTGCTCATCATGCTCGCCGCGATGACGTCGCAATCCTCGTCACGGGCCGAGATCGCCAAGCTCCGGGGCGTCTGCCACAGCCCGGAGTAGATCACGTGCACGCCCGAATCACGCAAGGCTCGGGCGATGACTTTCACACCCCGGTCGTGCCCGTCGAGGCCCATCTTCCCCAGCAGCACCCGCGGCCGGTGGTCCAGGTCGGCACAGCGGTCCTTCTTCTCGAACTCGGTGGTGGCGGTGTGAAGGGTGGTGGTCATGGTTGTGAGGACATGGCCGGAGGGCCAAGCCCGACAAGAGGATATTCCATCATTCGGAGACGGTCTGGCCCGGCAGAAAACCGTTTCCTTGGGATATTCCCGACCCGCGATTGAACGACGACAAATACCCTCACATCGGCCCTGAATCAGCTCTGGGGTTGAGTCGGAGAGCGGAAGTTCTCCGCGGGCTTCGGCCCTCCAACGCGCACACCTGCGCGAGCGGCCGCACTGCCGTCACTCCCGTGCCGTAGCGGTCCGCACGAAGTCCTCGAACACTCCGGCGCCCAGGGCGCGAGCGGCCGTCCGCTCCGGGTGCCACTGGACGCCCACGAAGAACCTCGCGCCGGGGTCGTCGATGGCTTCGATCAAGCCATCATCGCTCACCGCCGCGACGCGCAGTCGTCCCGGGTCACGCACCGCCTGGCGATGGTGGCTTGTCACGAAGGACTCCTGACCACTCCCGCACCACTCCCCCACCACGCTCGCGCTCGAGACCGCTTGCACCCGATGGCCGGCGTTGTTCCAGTGCCGATCCGCTGCGGGCATCGAGTCTGGAAGGTGTTGATCCAGCGACCCGCCCGCGACCAGGGCCATCATCTGCATCCCGAGGCAGACGCCGAGCGTGGGCGTCTGCGGCGAGGCCATGAGCGCCGAAAGCAATGCGGTGTCAAAGGCCTGCCGCAGGGGATGCACTGGCGTCGCCTTTGGGTTTGTAGGGTGACCGAACGGCTCCGTGCGTGGATCGTCGCCGCCTGTGAGTACAAAGCCGTCGCAGTGCTCCAGATGCTGCGGAATCAACTCGAGGATCGGGGGAAGAACCACGGGCCACCCCCCCGCCACCCTCACCGCTTCGGCGTAGGTCAGGGCGCAGGTGGCCCGCATGCTCCCGGGGCGCGGTTCCGCGACGTCCGGGGCGATGCCGATGATGGGTCGTGGGGAAGGCATGTATCTTCCGAGGGTACGGCAACGATCATCGGCCCAGGGCGCTGTCCGGCCCCCAACTTGTCCGGCGCACTCCCTAGACTCGACCAATGTCCACCAAGGCCGTCATAGTCTGGCTCTTTCTCGCGGTGGTGCTCGGCATCGCGGTTGTACTCCTGGTTCTCCGCCCCGAAGGCGTGTTAGCGCCGGTCCAGCCCGGCCAGTCGGTCGCCGTCGGGACTCGCCTGCTGGAGTTCAGCCCGGGCGATGTTCGCCGGATTACCGTGGAATCCTTCTCCGATGGTCTGCTGCAGACCATCGAGCCGGCCCCGAAAGGGAAAGGACCGTTCGGGGCCGATGCCGATTGGCTGCTTCGCACCCAGCCGATCTCCGGTTCGCATTCCGCATCCCGCCCGGCGGAGCCATGGCCCCTGGAGTCCGCGCGGATCCAGGGGTTGCTTCGCCTGCTCGCGGAGGTGCGGGCTGTGGCGCCCGCGTCCGGGGACGCGACCCTGGGAAACAAGCCGACGAGAGTGACGATCCAACTGCGAGAAGCCACCTCCACCTGGACGCTCGCGGAACGCACGCTCGGGGGAACGGGCCTGGTCGAGATCGCCGGGCCCGGCCCGGGCGCCCGGCGCGCGGTGGTCCGCGATGACCTGCACCGGGTGTTCAACGATCCGGGGCCCCGGGCCTGGCGAAGCACGTTTCCGCTTGCCGGCATTACCCCGGATGCCTCCCGGGTCCGGCTCGATTCGCTCTCGCACCACCTGGCAGTTTCCAAGATCGATGGCAAGTGGAACCTGATCGAGCCCGCCGCGGCCCCCGGAGATCCCGCCGCCATCCAGAGCCTCATCGCCGAGCTCGGCCGTGTGCAGATCGTGGACTTCTTCGACGTGCCCTCGGAGGCCTCGGCGGCCGAAGTTGACACACCCACCGCCACCATCCGGATCGAGGCCGACCGGCGCACCATCGAGGCGAGCGAGCCCGAGCCGACGGTGTCCACCGATTCGGTCGAACTCACCATCGGCGGTGCGGCCGGCAGCGCGAGCCCGACCGCTCCCCCGCGCGTGTTCGGTTCGATCAATCACCAGCGCCCCGTTCTGCTCGATGGCCGTTCGGTGGGGATCACCGTTGATCCAGCGGCCTACGTCTGGCCCGCGCCCCTGCGGGAGACGCCGGCCAACATCGGAGGTTTTTCCCTCACGCTCGTGGGCGATGCCAACCCGGGGGCATCCGGGCGAGCGTTCCGGCGATTCGGCACCAGGTGGGTACAGACGCTTGCCGGCGGGGACGAGGCCCCGGTCTCGGACAGCGAGCGGCGCGGCGTGGAGGAGGTGCTGGCCTTCCTGACCGGCGAGCGTGGGGCGTCGCCCAGGGACTCCCAGCCCGGCGCACGGCCCACGATCACATTTGCGGCGCCGGAGGAGTCGCGAGCTATCGGTTCGCTGCGCGTCGATGGGCTTTCCGGCGCTTCGATCGAGTCGCTGGAGATTCTGACCGTCGGTGACGACAGGGTCTGTGTTCGCACCGGCTCCGTCTGGCGCACGTACGGCCCGGGCACGGTCCCTGCCCTGCTCTCGAGCGCGGCGGAGGTCGCCCGGAGGGCGACGCCACCGCCTACACGTTGAAGTACTTCGCTTCGGGGTGGTGGACGATGATGGCGCTGGTGCTCTGCTCTGGGTCGATCTGCCAGTTCTCGGTGAGCTCGCAGCCGATGCGTGTCGGATCGATGAGCTTCCAGAGGCGGTCCTGATCGCTCATGTCCGGGCACGCCGGGTAGCCGAAGGAGTAGCGGCTGCCGCGGTAGTGCTGCGTGAAGAGTTCCTTGACGCGCGGCGAGTCGTCGCCGACAATGCCCAACTCCTGCCGGACGCGCTTGTGCCAGAACTCGGCGAGGGCCTCGGCCGATTCGACGCCCAGCCCGTGCAGATAGAGGTAGTTCGTGTAGTCGTTGGCCTTGAAGAGTTTCTGAGCCTCCTCGCTGGCCCGCTTGCCCATGGTCACGCAGTGGAGCGCGAGCACATCACGCCTGCCGGAGGAGATGGGCAGAAAGAAATCGCTGATGCACAAGCGGCGTTTGTCGCTCTGGCGGGGGAAGCGGAACCGCTCGATCTCGCGGGATTGTTCCGTCGGGTCGTACACGACGAGATCGTCGCCGTCGGCGTTGCAGGGAAAGTAGCCGTAGACGGCCGCGGGCCGCAGGACCCTCTCGTCGCGGCACCTGGCCTTGAGGTTCTCGAAGATCGGCGTGATCGTGTCCTCGATGAGGGCATCGTACTGGGCATCGCTGAGCGCCCCCTTCTTGACCTGCCATTGGCCGCGGAACAAGGCGATCGGGTTGATGAACTGGTAGATCTGGTTGAGGTCCAACCCCTCAACGACGCGTGAGCCCCAGAACGGCGGCGTCGGGATCCGATCCGGCGGAAGTTCGGCCACATCCGAGCGGACGCGCTCCGGCGGATCGGCGACCGCCACCCCACCACCGCCACCCTTCGACGCCTCGAACGCCTCCGCCCGCTTGCCCTGCTCGGCCCGCGAGCGTGCGATGGTTTCTTCCGCCTTGGTCCGCTTGCCGATCCGGTCCTCGATCTCCCGATCGAGCGTCGCCATCCCGTCGGAGACAATCCGGTCCATGGTCGAGAGCCCCTCGAACGCGTCCCGGCCGTAGAAGACCGGGCCGTTGTAGACGTCCCGCAGCGTTCCCTCGCAGTAGTGGCGCGTCAGCGCGGCCCCGCCGAGGAGCACGGGCACGTCCAGCCCCAGCGCGTTCATCTCGTTGAGGTTCTCCTCCATCACGTTCACGCTCTTGACCAGCAGGCCGGACATGCCGACGGCGTCGGCCTTGGTCTCCTTCCACTTCTCGACGATCGCCGCGATCGGTTGCTTGATGCCGAGGTTGTAGACGGTGTACCCGTTGTTGCTCAGGATGATGTCCACGAGATTCTTGCCGATGTCGTGGACGTCGCCCTTGACCGTGGCGAGGACGATCTTGCCCTTGGTCTGGCCCTCGACCTTCTCCATGTATTTCTCGAGGTGGGCCACCGCCATCTTCATCACCTCCGCGCTCTGGAGCACGAAGGGCAGCTGCATCTGCCCGCTGCCGAAGAGCTCGCCAACTGTCTTCATGCCGTCGAGGAGGTGGTCGTTGATGATGACCAGCGGGGTGTATTTCTGGCGGGCTTCTTCGAGCGACTCGACGAGCCCCTGCTTCTCGCCATCGACGATGTGCGAGCGAAGGCGCTCCTCGATGGTCCGTGCTTTCTGCACCTTCTTTGCCGCGCCGGCGCCGGTCTCGGCGTCCTTGAAGAGTTCGATGAACGCCGAGAGCGGATCGAACGCGTCGTCCTTGCCGGCCGGCGCGCCCGTGCCACCCGCGGCGACGCTCCGGCGGTCGTACACCAGGTCCAGGGCGGCCTGCCACTGATCCTTGGGTATCTTGTTCTCGGGCAGGATCTTGCTCATATGCACGATGGCGCTGGTCAGCCCGGCGGCGCGGAGCTCGTGCAGGAAGACGCTGTTGAGCACGATCCGGGCCGCGGGCTTGAGCCCGAAGGAGACGTTGCTCAGGCCGACGGTGGTCTGGCACTCCGGCATGGTCGCGAAGATGCGGCGGACGCCCTCGACCGTTTCAAGCCCCGAGCGCCGGTCGCTCTCCATGCCCGTGGAGACCGGGAGCACGAGGGGATCGAACATCAGATCGGCCGGATCCAGCCCGTGGATGTCCACCGCCCGCCGGTACGCCCGCTGGGCGATCTCCAGTTTGCGCTCGGCGGTGCGGGCCATGGAGGCTTCGGTGTCCTCGTCGATGGAGCCGATGACGACGGCCGCGCCGTAGGTCTTGGCCAGGGCGAGCACCTGATCGAACTTGTGCTCGCCGTCCTCGAAGTTTGCCGAGTTGATGATGCACTTGCCCGGCGCGTGGCGCAGACCGGCCTCGATGGTCTTGAGCTGCGTGGAGTCGAGCATGAGCGGGGCGTCCACCTGGCGCACCACCCGCTTGACGATCTCGGCCATGTCGCGGGCGTTGTCGCGCCCGGCGTAGTCCACGTTCAGGTCGAGCACGTGGGCCCCGTCGTGGCGCACCTGTTCCCGGGCAAGGGAGATGATCCCGTCCCAGTCCTCGGCCTCGAGCAACTGCTTGAACTTCTTGCTCCCCGAGGAGTTCATCCGCTCGCCGATGATGAGGAAGGAGTTGTCCTGCTTGTAGTCCACCGGTGCGTAAAGGCTTGTCACGGCCTTGGGTACCCCGAGGCCCGGCGGAGGGGCCTGCGTGGCCGCCCGAACGGTCTTCACGAGCGCGGCGATGTGCTCGGGCGTCGTGCCGCAGCATCCGCCCACCAGCCGCACACCGTCGGCCTCGATGTACTTCTTGAGCGCATCCGCGAAGGGCTGGGGCGTCAGCGGGTACTCCGTCTTGCCGTTCACGAGCACCGGCAGGCCCGCGTTGGGCATGACGGAGACGTATCTCGGCGTCGCGCCACGGAGTGGCGGGCTACCCGCCCAGTGCTTCCCCAACCAGTGCACGTGCTCGGCCATCTCCGTCGGCCCGGTGGCGCAGTTCAGACCGAGCGACAGGATCGGATACCCGGCCAGTGCGGTCGCGGCCGCCTCGATGCTCGTGCCCAGCAGCATCGTGCCCGTCGTCTCGATCGTGACCGATACCATGATGGGCACATCGTCGGTGGTCAGCCCCTTCTCCGCGAGCGCCTCGATGACGGCGTTTACCGCGCACTTGACCTGCAAGAGATCCTGGCAGGTCTCGATGATGAACGCGTCCACCCCAACCGGATTCCACGGCGCGCCCGTGCCCGCGAGCAGGCCGCTCGCCTGCTCGCGGTAGCTGACCTTCATGGCCTCCCAGTCCGTGTTTCCGAGGGTGATGAGTTTGGTCCCCGGCCCCATCGAGCCAATGACGAATCGGGGTCGATCCGGCATCGAGTGCGTTGCGCACGCCGCGCGGGCCACGCTCGCCGCGGCCTTGGAGAGCTCGAACGCCTGCTCCGCAATGTCGAAGTCTCCGAGCACCAGCCGATTCGACCCGAAACTGTCGGTCTCGACACAGTCGGCGCCGGCTGCCAGGAAACTCTCGTGGATGCCCCGGATCACATCCGGGCGGGTGCGGGCGAGGATGTCCGTGCAGTTTTCACATCCGCGGTAGTCCTTCTCCACGCTCAGGTCGTGCTTGTGGATGCTCGTGCCCATGGCCCCATCGAACACGAGGACGCGCCGCTTGAGTTCCTGTGCGAATCTGCTGCTCACGTGGGCTCCGGGGAGAGGGTCTCGGATGACTCGGGTGGATTGGAACAATCAGGTGGGAGTCTAGGCAACCATCCATCTATCCGGATGATTGGATATATGGCCGTCTGCGGCGACACCCGTTCATCGAAACAACAGACCGGCCGGATGAATCCGACCGGTCTGGTACATGTTCGGGTGAAGTGAGCGGCCGGTTCAACCGGCTGAAGCGGTTCAAGCCTTCGCACCATCCACCGCCGGTGCCTGGGCACCCTTCTTGGCCGCGAAGTAGTTGCCGCCGAACTTCTTCTGGAACTTCTCGACTCGCCCCGCGGAGTCGATGAACTGCTGCTTGCCGGTGAAGAACGGGTGCGAGCCCGACCACACTTCGACGTGCAGTTCCGGCGTGGTTCCGCCGGTGGTGAACACCAGTTCCCCGTTGTGGAAAACCTTGGTGGGGAAATACTTCGGGTGGATGTCCTTCTTCATGGCTCGTCGTCCTTCGTGGGCGGTGCGTCGAAACCCTGGGCCGCGAGCCGTCTTGGCGCTGCGAAAACAGGGGCCGAGATGATAGCCACGAGTTGCACTGAGCCAAGCCCCCATCTTGACCGATACACGGCTTCGCCTACCCTTCCCTCCCCCCCCCACCGCCGCCGGCCACCAAGGCCGCGGAGCGGGAAAAACCTGTGTTTCCCCGATAGCTCAATGGTAGAGCGGCCGGCTGTTAACCGGCAGGTTCTAGGTTCGAGTCCTAGTCGGGGAGTTCCAGACGCCCCCGCGGCCACGCGGGGGCGTTTTGGTTTACGGCTCGGCCCCGCCGGACGCCCCCGGCCCCGGTAGCGGAAAGTCCCGCCGTGGTGGGGGTTTCGGCGCTTCCCGGTCCGCCCCCCGCGCTCTCCGTCTTGGCGTCGATTCTTGGGGTCCGACGGCAACCCCCACGGTTGCTCTCGCCCCCACCGGCGGCCACGCTCTCGGACTCTCGCGCTCTCTGGTTGACGGGCGGGCTGAGGTTAGCAGGAGGGTTGCTCTCGGGGCCTCCATTGATGGGCACGTAACCTCATGCTCCCGCCGTCACACCCTCTTTCTCTGGGAACATGATTGTGATTACCCGCCTGCAACTCCTACGGAACATTGGACAGTTCGACAACGTCGCGACTCCCGCGACGCTTGACCTGAAGCGCCTCACGCTGGTCTACGCCGAGAACGGCAGGGGCAAGACAACGCTCGCGGCCATCCTCCGTTCGCTCGGCACAGGGGAAGCACTCCCGATCAACGAGCGGAAGAGGCTGGGCGCGGCTCACCCTCCGGAAGTTCGCATCGCTTGCGCGGGCGGGCCTCAGCCGGCGGCGTTCGTCAATGGCGCCTGGGACCGTACCTGTCCGGCGGTCATGGTGTTCGACGATGTGTTTGTGGATTGCAACGTCTACTCGGGGTTGGACGTAGACCCGGAGCATCGTCAGAACCTCCACGATTTGATCCTCGGCGCGCAGGGCGTCACGCTTGCCCGCCGGGTTGATGACCTCGCCACGCAGATTCGGAACCACAACACCGAGATTCGGACCAAGGGGAACGCGATTCCCGTCGCGGATCGGCACGGACAGTCGATTGAGGACTTCTGCGCCCTGCCGCAGCAAGCGAACATCGACGATGCCATTCGTAACGCCGAACAGCGGCTGGGGGCATTGCAGCAAGCGGGCGCGGTGCAGAGCACTGCCGAGTTCGCCACGCTCGGCCTTCCGGCGATTGACTCGGCTTCGCTCTCGAGCCTGCTCGGGCGCACGGTCGCCAACTTGGATGGGGCAGCCGCGGCCGCCGTTCAAGAGCACTTCACGGTGCTCGGCGACGGCGCGGAGGCATGGGTGAGCACCGGAGTCGGCCACACGCCCGGCGGCGTGAACGCCGCGCCGGATGCTCGGTGCCCGTTCTGCCGACAGTCGCTTGCGGGATCAACGATCTTCGCGCACTACCGGGCATACTTCGGAGACGCATACCGCCAACTGCAAACCGACCTCTCGGCGACGCAGACAACCTTGGAAGCAGCGATGCGCGGTGATGCGCTCGCGGGGTTTGAGCGACAGGTCAAGACGACAGAAGATCGGCAGCGCTTCTGGTCGGCATTCTGCACGGTCCCGGCGATCGGCATTGACACCACGGCAGTTGCCCGCGCGTGGCAGAACGTGCGGGACCGGCTGCTTGCCGCGCTCCGCACCAAGCGTGCGGACCCACTCGTCGCGGTTACCCTCGATGCTGACGCGCGGGCTGCGTTGACGACGTACGCGACACTGGCTGAGCAGGTGGCCGCCAAGAGCCGCGAACTCTTCGCCGCGAATGAGAACATCCAGCGGGTCAAGGAGGCGACCGGCGCGGGGAATACGCAGGCGGCGGACAACGAGGTGAAGCGTCTGAAGGCGACAAAGGCCCGGCACACCCCGGAGAATATTCGGCTCTGCGATGCCTATACCACCGCCGTGCGCGCCAAGGAACAAGCGGAGACGGACAAGACCGCCGCGCAGCAAGCGCTCGATGCCCACCGGGACACGGTGTTTCCGGCCTACCAGACCGCCATCAACTCGTACCTTGCGCGGTTCAATGCCGGATTCTCGATCGAGCAGGTGCAACCGCAGAATACGCCGGGTCGCCCAAGTTGCACGTACCAGTTGGTCGTCAACACCCACCGCGTCCCGGTCGCATCGGGCAACGTGGCCGCTGGGGTCTCGGCGTTCAAGAACACGATGAGCGCGGGGGACCGGAACACGTTGGCACTGGCCTTCTTCCTCTCCACGCTCGCTCAGGATCCGCAGAAGGCGACCCGCGTGGTCGTCATGGACGATCCCGTGTCAAGCCTCGACGAGCATCGGTGCGTCGCCACGATCCAAGAGGTGCGCGGCCTCGTCGGACAGGTTGCCCAAGTCATCGCGCTATCGCACTCCAAGTCGTTTCTGGCACGCATCTGGCAGCACGCCGACCATGCCAACACGACATGCCTCACGGTAACGCGGGACGGCGCGGGTTCGACGTTGGCCGCATGGAACGTGACTGACGAGAGTGTCACCGAGTACGACAAGCGACACGCGCGGCTTCGGGAGTACGCGACGGCCAACACCGGCAACTCCCGCGAGGTGGCCCAGAGCATCCGACCTGTTTTGGAGGGCTACTTGCGAGTCGGCTGCCCCGAGTATTTCCCGCCCGGGACATTGCTCGGCCCCTTCCGTGGAGTCGCGCAGCAACGCGCCGCGGCAGGCACGCCGATCATGGATGCCACGGTTCTGGCGGAACTCGGGCATCTTGTTGAGTACAGCAACCGATTCCACCACGACACGAATCCAGCATGGGACACCGAGAACATCAACGACGGCGAACTCGCTGGGTTCGTGCGGCGCGCGCTGGACTTCGTAAAGGCTTAGCCGCGAAGCGGAATCTAAGCCGCCACCGTCGCCGCCGCAACCTCCGACCATGGCGCCTTGTCGCCGCGCGTGCTCACCCGCCGCAAGGTGCAATCGGCCGTCTTGCTGGGCGAATTGGCACGGGTTGTCGGAGACGAAGGCAGATCCATGTCTCCCCGCCTGAACGTTCAGGGCTTCACTGGCAGACCGCGTATGCCGTCCAGAAGCACCCTGGTGGCCCGACAGTCGTCCTCGTTGTAGTCGAGAATCCGCTGGCGCACGGCGCTATCGCCCGTGCGCACCCATTGGTCGTACCACTCGATCGACGCGGCGCCGGACGGGTCCGTGTCTCGCCACGTGAAGCCAAGGTACTTCGCAAGCGTCTTGATCGAGAAGTCGTTGGTAGGCCATTCGCTGTTCGGTCGGACGACCGCGTGGTACAGGTCCGTTGAGCGCGGAGACGTGAAGATCGCAGCCACCTCTTCCGCGGCGATGACATCCGGGAACCGTGCCTGCAGCTTTGTCCAAATCGTCCGCTCGTAGGGGGAGTAGTAGTAGATGGCTGCGTCAGGGAGGGCGCGGAGGTACTCGCACGCCTCAGCGAACGCCTGACGCTCGCCTTCAGGTGTCGCCGTTGGGGCGAAGCACGCCCGGAATCGCTCGGTGCTGTTGTCCCGATTGTGCCGCTCCAGGAATCCGTGGAGGTAGCAAACGTCCCGGAATGGGTCTACTTCAATGTCGAAAAACAGCTCCACCGAAGCGTCAGCAGCATCGAATGTGCTCGTCAAATAGGGCGTGGAGCCGGGCGTGTTGAGCAAGGTGGCCCGCCGCTGGAACTTGTGGAGCATTTCAGCCCCGACGCCCGCGATCGTTGTCTTGTTCTTCGGCAAAACGAGCATCGCGATGTCAGTGATGGCTAGGGCCGCGACCGTGCGCAGATTCGGAGGGAAGTTTTCTCGCCGCGCTCTCCCGAGCTCGGGGATCAGGGTCAAATCGTTCGACTTCGTGATGCCCGCGTAGCAGGCTGTGCGCCAGTGGCATTGTTTGCAGATGCTCGCGAGCGCAGGGAGTGTCTCGGATGTTCCCGCAACGATTTGCCTCGCCTCCGCGAGCACTCCCGTGTACGTGTCCCAGAACGGATCGCTCCTCGGTCCAGGCTTCGCCGCTAGGTCGTATGGGACCTCGTCTCCGTGGATGTCCCAGATGAAGCCCCGACGCCCCGCGCTGAGCCCGACCTGTTCGAGAATGTCCGTGTACAGCGCCAACTGGACCGCGTAGTGCTTCTTGGGCTTCGTGTCATCGTCGGCGGCCCCCTCCTCACCCGCGCCACTCTTGATGTCACCCGCGACGTAGAGGTCGCCGTCCTTTCGCAGCAAGTCAGGCACGCCAAGGAGGTCACCCGCGCGAATCCTCCCCGAGTAGATCAGTTGGTCCCCTTTCCGCATCGCTCTAATGGTGCGCTCTTCACGCTCGTCATCACCGAATCCCGAGAGGTCGGTGAAGGGCAACTTGAGCTCCTCGATGACCTGCTTTTCAAAAGCATGGCCCCGCTCCCACAGTAGCCGAGTGAATGGACTGATGTCATCTCGCTTGGACTTGTCTCCGAACGCGTCCATCCGGACTCGGTGGGGGCATGACACCAAGTCATACAGCATCGACGCTGTGATTGGAGTGCTCATGGCAAGAAGCATAACCGATCTTGGGTGCCGGGGTGACCCTTCTGCGGAACATCACACGATTGCTTTGGTCGCGCGGGCGATCAGCGAGCCCGGGATCGCAGCACTTTCGCGCCGCCGCCGTCGCCGCGGCGACCTCCGACCCCGGCCCGCGTTTCTCCGTGTGTTCACCGACCGCAGCGCGTAACACGCCGTGTTGCCCGCCACGCTCGACGTGAGGTCGCTACGCAGGGTGACGCAAGGGTTGCTCTTGCCCCCCTCGCGCGCGGCTTCGGAAGCCCATCGCGTAGGTATCCAGTAGCCAGCGGCGGCGTGCCGCGGGCGACCGATCCCTGATCACCACGACCACCGCGGACGGGTGAGCATCTCCCAAGGAGTGCGCGATGTCGCTGCGCCACGATCCGACAGACCCGGCGGACATGTCGCCTCAGGAGCGACTGGATGAGATCGCGAGCATCTTGGCCCGCGGGATTCTGCGGCTTCATGGGCGCGTTCTTCCCGACGTTCCCGACATCGAGAATCTGCCGGAATCCTCGGCCACATGCCTTGAACTCTCGGCCGATCCTCGCCCTGATGGAGTCGCTGGTTAACGGCCAGAGAACGGAGGCGTTGCGATGCTGAACGTGGGCCAGAAGGTGAGCGAGTTGCGGCGCATGACCGTGGGCGAACTGCGGCGGGAATACGCCGAGGTCTTCGGCGAGCAGACGCGCTCGTACCACAAGGAGTTCCTGGTCCGCCGGATCGCCTGGCGGATTCAGGCCAACGCGGAGGGCGGGCTCCCCGAGCGGGCGCGGCAGCGGGCCCTGGAGATCGCCAACGACGCCGACCTCCGCACTCGCGCCCCCGGGCGGGCCAACCCGCCGTGCATCCCGATGTCGTCGGCGACAGGCCGGGTGGTGACCGCGCGGATAGAGGTCCCCGCCGACGCCCGACTGCCGATGCCCGGAGCCCTGCTGACCCGCGAGTACCGGGGTCGGACTATCCGGGTCCGGGTCCTTCCCAAGGGATTTGACCACGAGGGCACGGTGTACCGCTCGTTGTCCGCGGTCGCGCACGCCGTTACCGGCGCGCATTGGAACGGGTACCTGTTCTTCGGCCTCGAAGCCCCCACGAAATCCTCAACGGAGAAGCCATGAGCCGCCACCCCCCCACCGCCACCCGTGGTTCCGCCACCACCGTGCGCTGCGCCATTTACACGCGCAAGAGCAGCGAAGAGGGTCTGGAGCAGGAGTTCAACTCCCTGGATGCCCAGCGCGAGAGCGGCGAAGCGTACATCGCCAGCCAGAAGAACGAGGGGTGGGTGTGCCTGCCCGACCGCTACGACGACGGCGGGTTCACCGGCGGGAACATGGACCGCCCTGCCGTGAAGCGCCTCATCGCCGACATCGAAGCGGGGAAGATCGACTGCGTGGTCGTGTACAAGGTGGATCGTCTGAGCCGGTCGCTTATGGACTTCGCCCGGCTCATCGAAACGTTCGAGAAGCACAAGGTCGCGTTCGTCAGCGTCACCCAGCAGTTCAACACCGGGTCGTCGATGGGCCGCCTGGTTCTCAACGTGCTCCTGTCGTTCGCCCAGTTCGAGCGCGAGATCATCTCCGAGCGCACCCGCGACAAGATTGCCGCAACGCGCCGAAAGGGGAAGTGGGCCGGCGGCCACCCCATCCTGGGCTACGACGTGGACCCCCGGGGCTTCCGTTTGGTGGTCAACGAGGACGAGGCGGCCCGCGTTCGCGACATCTTCGCCATGTATCTCGAGCACGAGGCGCTCATCCCGACGGTGAAGGCCATCGACGCAAAGGGCTGGTTGAACAAGCAGTGGACGACCCGGAAGGGCAAAACCCGGGGCGGAGCCCCGTTCGACAAGTCCAGCCTGTTCAAGACGCTCACGAACGTCGCGTACCTGGGGAGGGTGAAGTACAAGACCGAGGTCCATCCCGGCGAGCACGCCGCCATCGTGGACGCGGCCATATGGCAGCGGGTCCAGCAGGTGCTCACCCGCAACGGCCGCACCGGCGGCGCCGCCGTCCGCAACAAGTACGGCGCCCTGCTCAAGGGCCTCATCCACTGCGCCCCGTGCCGGTGCTCGATGGGCCACACCTACTCGTCGAAGAAGAACAACGTCCAGTACCGCTACTACGTCTGCCTGAGGGCGCAGAAGCGCGGTTGGCACACCTGCCCCTCGAAATCGATCCCGGCCGCCGAGATGGAGCGGCTGGTCGTCGAGCAGATCCGGGCCATCGGGCGCGACCCCGCCATCCTGGACGCGACGCTCCGGCACGCCCGGAAGCAGGCGGAGGAGTCGATCGGTGCGCTGCAGCGTGAGCGGGCGGCCCTTGAGCGGGAACTCAGGCGGCACTGCGGCGAGGTGCGCACGCTGTCCGTTGAGGCGTCGTCCAACGGAGTCGCCGCGTCGCGGCTGGGCGACCTCAACGAGCGAATCCGCGTGGGCGAGCAGCAGATGACCGAGATGCGAGAGCGGATCGTGGGCATGAGCCGAGACATCGTCACCGAGAGCGAGGTCGCGGCGGCGATGACCGCGTTCGATCCGGTGTGGGACACACTCACGCCCAAGGAGCAGGCCCGGGTGGTGCGGCTGCTCGTGAAGCGCGTCGAGTACAACGGGACGACGCGCACCGTGTCGCTGACGTTCCATCCCGAGGGGCTGCGCGGGCTGGCCGAACAGGCTGTCGAGGAGGTTGCCGCATGAACAAGAATGACCCGCGGATCGAGTTCAAGGTGCACTTCCAGGTCAATCGCCGGGGAAGGAAGAGGGCGGTTTCCGGGGAAACGCCAGCAACCGACAGCCCGGAACAAGGGCGTTTGCCCCGCGTAACCCGCCTGATGGCGCTCGCCATCCGGTTCGACGGCCTCATCCGCGACGGGGAGGTGCGCGACCTGGCGGAAGTCGCTCGCCTGGGCCATGTCACCCGCGCCCGCGTGACGCAAGTCATGAACCTGCTTCACCTTGCGCCTGACCTCCAGGAGGCGATCCTGAACCTGCCGCGGGTTGAGAAGGGGCGGGAGACCATCACCGAGCGCGAACTCCGGCCCATCGCGGCGCTTGTGGACTGGCGAAAGCAGCGGCTCGCGTGGCGTCTGCTGTCACATAGCGACAAAAGCACATGCACGGGGGCTGTTAACCGCCATAATCCTCCTAAACGTCGACCTCTCATGGAAGGGATGCAGGTCGCTTAGGAGAAGCACACCGTGGCAATGCTCGATCTACGCTGGTTCACAAACGAAGAGTCACTTCGGTCCATCACACCAAGGTACCTCTTTCGGCTCCTCTCGCCCCATGCCGTCTACCTGCGAAGCCGTGGCTTCACGATACCCGGTCTGGGGATTGGCGAGCTTCTCGACTACGACGCGCTTCGGGGCATCCTGCTCCACCCCGACCGGGCCACGCCCCCGCGGTTGATCGACGCGTTGTATTTCGTCAACGAGTTGGCCACGCCAGACGCGATGGACGATCTGCTGGGCGAACTGGAGGCCCGGGGTCTCTGTATTGATGATGACCAAGAGCACGCTCCGATTGACGTGGCCATTCAGGTCTGGTTGCTGGACCCAGACATGCTCCAGGAGAAGCATGCTGAGCAGTACCTCGCGCGGCCTCGCTCCTTTCAGTATTTCCAGACCGAACGACCAACGATTCCGGAGTTCGTGTTGCCCACGGCCGAGGCCCGCCGCGCACTCGAAGAGTCGTTGGATGCGTGGTTCGTGGACCACAAGCGGGGGACAGGCGCCCGCATTTTCGTGTATCCGCGGGAGGACCGCATCTTGTTCTTGGTGCGCCACGGCGATCCATACCGGCGCGAAGGGAGTATGGAGAACGGCGAACCTGGAAGCGTCGCGTATCGGCCCTTGAAGTTCGATGTTCTGGAGTATAACCCGCGCATCGGCGAGATCGGTATTAACGCGGGGACTGATGGCGAAAAGTTGTTGTACCGGCACGCGGTCGGTCGTCACTTCTTCAACGACGAGAACTTCTTCCCCGGCACCGCCAAGTACTCCCTGGAGCCCTTGCAGTGTGATGGCGAGGCTTCCCTGGTTTGCAGCGATGTTGACGGGATCGAGTGGGTTCGATTGAAAGAGGTGCATTTCTACTGGGGTGGTGCGGAGGGGGAGGTCGAGGTGCGAAAGGCGAAGGGCGTGTTCGCGGCATACGCCAAGAGAAACGCGACGTTTCCGCGCGCCAGGATCATCAAGGCCGTCTTCGAGGTGAAGTTCACCGATTGCAAAACGCCTCGCTCCGTATGCATCAGGCCGTCCAATGTGGCCCAATACACGCGGGATCACGACAGCGTCCACATTGAAGAATGGCTCAACCGTCGCGGCTTCATCATCCAGCGCGAGGTGCCTACCAATGCCGAATCTGTTCTGGCATGCACTTGAGCGCATCCCCGGGATGTCAGCTGCCACTGCGGAGTGGCGAGAGGCCCTCGGTCCCGATTGGGAGTGGGGCAGGTCAATCCTGCGTCCTACCCAACAACAGGCCGAAACGATCCTGCTGCCTGGCGGCCTGCACCGCGTGGTCGCGCACGCACATGACCGCATGGTCGCCGTGCCGGTGGACGGTGGCCGGGCGCAGCCCATAGCGCCGGCGGATCTCGCGGTACTAGAACTGAACCCCTCGCGCCTTGCTGAAGTTGTGTGCGACGCCTTGGGGTTCGAGCGATCTTCAGGCCGACTGCGGACGGACGGACTCTTCGCAAACATCGGACGCCACCCGACGACGCGCGCAACCGTTTGCCCGGCGCATCTGTGCATGCATTGTGAATGCGGCAGTCTGCATGCGGCCATTCGGAGGCTGCTCGTGGAAGGCGACGGCCCGATGATCGTCCTGACCCCCACCCAGATCGATGATCCAGACATCCGTCAGATCGTGCGAATGCGCCACTCGTGTCACCTGGCCCTCGCCGACTCCATCAATGTGGACGCCAGTCGGGTCCCAGCAATCACGGATGCCGCCCGCTCCGCGATTGCCGCATTCTCCAGAGTAGTTGAAGGCTGGGAAAGTGCGCCGACCGCCCTTGCCCGGTTCCGCTTCGCTCGCAGCGGCCGCGTGTGGGTCCTGTCATTCAACCGAACGCCGTGCTACATGCCGCACAAGGATGCTGGAGGCCTCGCCTACATCCAACACCTGCTCGCTCGACCGAACCAAGAGATCCCGGTCGAGAGGCTGGAGGAGATGGTCACCGGCGACCTCGCCCTTGACGCCGTCTCCACGGGCGATGCCGTGGTGGATCGCGAGGGACTCGCCAAGATCTGGACGGAGATGAGGCGGTTGCGGGCCGAGATGGACGTTGCGGAGCGCAATGGAGACAAGGCCGCGCACTCGAGATTGGAGGGTGAATTGGACCGGTTGGCCGAGCAGGTGCGGACGATGCATGGTCTCAATGACAGGGTGCGGCGCGTTGGAGATCAGACCGAGCAACTCCGCTCGAAGGTCACCAACTCCATTCGACGGGCCATCAAGGCTCTCGATGAGCTACCCGCCCTCGCTGCACACCTGAGCGCGGTGAAGCCGGGGCGCACATTGAGCTACCGACCGGACTCGCAAATCCTTTGGGACTTTGATGCCCCGTGACGCGCCGCGTCACAGGGTGACGCGCGGCGTCACGCCGAGGTGGCCGGAGCGGCTGCCCGGCCAATCTCCATGACATTCCCATCGCTCTCGATGAGCCGATGGCCGGGCCTTGCTTCGAGGGCTCTCTCGGCCACAAGGATTCCGTCATGGGATGCAGCCATGACCATCAAACGTCTGCCCTCGGGCGGATTCCTCGGCCAGCGAGGAGTCTGTCATGGTCGGTTCATCGCTTTTCGATAGGGATGGGTACGCGCAGAAGCTGATCGAGTTCAAGGCGGCGCAGTTGTGCAAGCGCCCGGGATTCAGCCGGTCGGACCGGCAGGACATCGAGCAGGAACTGTGGGGATTCCTTCATACTCGGATGCCTCGGTTCGACGCCACCCGCGCATCCCAGAACACGTTCGTGGCCCGCGTCATCAACTGCGGGGTCGTCACCATCATCCGGTACCACGATGCCGCCAAGCGTGCCCCGGGCTGGTCGCTCATGTCGCTGGATGCGCCCGCGAGGCCGTCGAAGGACGGCCAGGACGACGCCGGCGTCGAACTCGCGGCCCCCCGCAACGGCCCTTACCACCATGACCTGGTCCACGACGTGGCCCGGCTGCGGGCGATGCTCCCGTCCGAGACGCACCGGGCCGTGGTCGATCTGCTCGCCCAGGGCGGGACCGCCAACTCGATCGCCGGCGACCTCGGCATCTCTCGGCGAGCAGCGGCCCGGTATGTCGCGGAGGTTGCCCAGTGGGGAGAGGCCTCCGGGCTCCGCGACTACCTGTAGAGCCGTGCACGCGGTGATCGACTCGGCGTAGATATCTGATAGCCCGACACCTTCAACGAAGGAGCACACGCATGCCGCGCGGAATCTATCGCTACGCCTTCGATCGCCGGATTGCCTTCAGCACCGTGCTCGACACGCTCAACCTCGCCGTGATCGGGGCCGAGAGCCTCCACGGCGAGGCGCGTGTCCGGCTTGATGCAAGGTTCGTCAACGAGCCCGCCAAGCGCGCCGTCGTGATCGACACGACCACGGCCGTGGGCAAGGCCGTCAACACCCTGTTCGCAGGCTTCGCCGCCCGCGAGTTCGGCGACCACGCCTTCTCCGTGCACCGCAATCCGACCCGCAATCCCCTCCACCCCCCGCACTCCTCGCAACCCCCCACCGCCAAGAAAGGACGGCCATGACCATGACCTGCACCACGTTGAAAGACGCCGCGCTCGAACTCGGCCGGCTCGGCTATGCCGTGTTCCCGTGCCGCCCCGGCGAGAAGATCCCCATCACCAAGAGGGGCTTCAAGGACGCCACGTCCGACCTGGCCCAGATCGAGTCCTGGTGGACGAAGTACCCCGACGCCAACATCGCCGTGGCCACCCGCGGAATGGTCGTCGTCGATGTGGACGACCGGACGAGCGAGTGGTACACCCGCCACCGGCTCGAACTCGAGGCCGCGTGCGGGGCCATGTCGGTCACGCCGCGCGGCGGCACGCACTTCTTCATGCGCGAGCCCGAGGACTCCCCGTGCCGGTGCAGCGCCGGGAAGCTGGCCCCGGGAATCGACGTTCGCGCCGACGGCGGGTATGTGGTCGTGCCGTGCTCGGTCGCGGGCGACAAGGCGTACTCGTGGGTCGGCGAGATGTCGTTGCGGGTGGAGCCGCAGAACCTGCCCGACGCCCCCGCATGGCTCATGGAGCAGGTCGCGGCTGCCGCCAAGCCGTCCCCGAGGCCCCCAAGCTCCCCCACCACTTCGCCCGACAGTCCCAGCGCCGACGACAAGATGATCCCCGAGGGCCGCCGGGACAGCACCCTGGCGAGCATCGCGGGCACCATGCGGCGTCGGGGGCTTTCCACCGAGGAGATCGCCGCCGGGCTTCGGGCCGTCAACGCCCGCCGCTGCCAGCCCCCCCTTGGGGAGTCGGAGGTGGCCGCCATCGCCGCCAGCATCGGGCGGTACGACGCCAAGCCGATGGTCGGGGCGCAGTTGATCCTGCTCGACACCGACGAGCACCGGGTCGTGGACGACGCGGTGAAGGCGCTGGCCAGCGACCCGGACGTGTACTGCCGCGGGAACATCCTCGTCCGGGTGGTCGAGGTTGCCGCCGACCCGGGCACCCCCCCCACCCAGAGCATCGTCCGCCTGGAGCCCCCCACTCTGCGGGAGCGTCTCACCCTGCACGGGGAGATTATGAAGTACAACAAGGACGGCGACCAGGTGCCGGCCCATCCCACGGGGTGGCTGGTGTCGGCGCTGGAGGCCCGGGGGTTCTGGCCCGGGATTCGCCCGCTCGCGGGCGTGGCCGACGCCCCCCTTCTGCGCCGGGACGGGTCGATCTGCGCCGTGAGCGGCTACGACGCGGCCACGGGCGTCGTGGTGACGATCCCCGAGGGGTTCCCGGCCGCGCCGACCGACCCCACGCTCGAGGACGCCCGCGCGGCGGTTGAGGAACTCGTCCAGGTCGTGTGCGACTTCCGGTTTGAGAGCCCCGAGCACCGCTCCGCCTGGCTCGCGGCCATCATCACCACCATCGCCCGGTTCGCCTTCGACGGCCCGAGCCCGATGTTCCTGGTGGACGCCAACGTACGAGGGGCGGGCAAGGGCCTGCTCTGCCAGGTCATCTCGCTCATCTCGCTGGGCCGGATCACCCCCGTGTCCAGCGCCCCCAGCGACACTGACGAGACCCGCAAGCAGATCACCACCGCCGCCATGGGGGCCGATCGGATCGTGCTCCTGGACAACGTCGAGGGGAAACTCGGCAACGACGCCCTCGACCGCGCCCTGACCTGCACCCGGTGGCGCGACCGCATCCTCGGTAAGAGCGAGCAGGTGGACCTGCCCCTGATCCCGACGTGGCTGGCGACCGGCAACAACGTCACTGTCGGGGCCGACACCGCCCGGAGGATTATCCACGTCCGTCTGGACGTGCTCGAGGAGAAGCCCGAGGAGCGACGGGACTTCCAGCACCCCAACCTGCTCGCGTGGGTCATCAAAGAACGCCCCCGGCTGTACGTGGCGGCGCTGACGATCGTGGCGGCGTACATGCGGGCCGGGAAGCCGGTGCAGGCCATCGACCCCTTCGGCAGCTTCGAGGGGTGGAGCGACCTGGTGCGGGGGTCGCTGGTGTGGGCGGGGCTCCCGGATCCCTGCCTGGGGCGCAAGCGGCTGGTGGAGTCGGCGGATTCGGCCAGGGAATCCCTCTCGGCGATCCTCGACGCCTTCCGGCAGATGGACCCCGCCAACGACGGCATCGTCATCGCGCCGCTGCTGCTCGACCTCTACGGAGCGGACAAGGGGCTCAACGCGCTGACCGACGCCGCCGTCGCCATGCGCACGGCCTTGGAGTCGCTTCCCGGGGTTGGTGGCGGGTCGAAGGCCCCCACCGGCCGCGCCGTCGGAAATGCGCTGCGAAAGTTCCGCCGGCGCGTGGTGGACGGGGTGTACCTCGACACCGACCCCGAGCGGTCCACGGCCTCGGGGAAGGTGTGGCGGCTCTTCGACGCCGACACCGGCCAGCCCGCCGCCCCGAAGGCGCCCCCGGTGTAAAGCCGGGGGCGGGGGGAGGGGGGGTGTGGAAGTTCGAAAGTTGTTGATGTTTTTGCCTCGCGGCCAAAATCAAATCGTGCCTCCCCCCCCCACCACCACCGTCAGTTCGGAGCCGCCGCCCATTCCCCAGCACGCCGGGAACATCCACATCATCCATTCGCGGGGCCGTCGCGGGCTGATCGATTTTCCACGGGCCGGAAAAACATCCACGACTTCCCATCTTCCACAAAACGTGCCGGGTCCTCGGGCTCTCATCCATAGTGCGCGCAACCAGAACGCCCTCTCGCGTAGATATCCAGTACGGGGGCAGCCGCTCTCGTCGCGCCCGTCGCGCGGAGCTGCATCCTCCGCGCGGCGCGGCCGCGCTCACGGAGCCAGCCTCGTGCACATCGAACTCCGCCCGATTGATTCAATTACACCCTACGACAAGAACCCGCGCCTCAACGACAGCGCGGTGGAGGCCGTGGCCCGCTCGCTCAAGGAGTTCGGCTGGCGTCAGCCCGTTGTGCTCGACAAGGACGGCGTCATCGTCGTCGGCCACACCCGCTGGAAGGCGGCCAAGAGCCTTGGCATGACCGAGGTCCCCGTGCACGTGGCCAGCGAACTGACTCCCGAGCAGGCCCGGGCGTACCGCCTTGCCGACAACCAGACGGCCACCATCGCCGAGTGGGACATGGAACTGCTGCCCCTCGAGATCGCCGAACTCAAGGACCTCGGGCTCGATCTCTCGCTCCTGGGCTGGTCGCCAGAAGAACTCACCGAGATCATGGCCTCGCAGGGCAACCCGGGATTGACCGATCCCGACTCGATCCCCTCGCCTCCAGCCGAGGCCACGAGCAAGCCCGGCGATCTGTGGATACTCGGCGATCATCGCCTCCTGTGCGGCGACAGCGCCAAGCCCGAGGACCTCGACCGTCTGCTCGCCGGCGCGCAGATCCATCTGGTCAACACCGACCCGCCGTACAACGTCAAGGTCGAGCCCAGGAGCAACAACGCCATCGCCGCCGGGCTGTCGTCCTTCGAGGCCTCGCCCGCCGCCGGCCGCGTGGGGGCCAGCCTGCCCTCCCAGGGCGACGGGGCCAAGCCCCACCAGGGAACCACGGGCGGGGCCACGCACGCGAGGCTTCGGGCCAAGGACCGCCCTCTGGCCAACGACTTCATGACCGACGAGGCGTTCGACGTGTGCCTGGCCGCGTGGTTCGGCAACATCGCCCGGGTGCTCATCCCCGGCGGGGGCTTCTACATCTGGGGGGGCTACGCCAACTGCGGCAACTACCCGCCGGTCCTGAAGTCCTGCGGCCTGTACTTCGCGCAGGCGATCATCTGGGACAAGCAGCACCCGGTCCTCACCCGCAAGGACTTCATGGGCGCGCATGAATGGGCATTTTATGGTTGGAGGGAGGGCGCCGCGCACCGCTTCTTCGGCCCCAACAACATCCCCGACCTGTGGTCGGTCAAGAAGATGCACTCGTCCAAGACGGTCCACTTGACCGAGAAGCCCGTGGAACTCGCGGCGCGGGCCATCGTGTACTCCTCCAAGGCGGGCGAGAACGTGCTGGACCTCTTCGGAGGCAGCGGGAGCACGCTCATCGCCTGCGAGCAGCAGGGCAGGCACGCATACCTGATGGAACTCGACCCGCTGTACGTTGATGTGATCGTTCAGCGGTATGAGATGTTTTCTGGCAAGAAAGCCGAGCGACGGTCAACGTGACCGCCGCCGGGGCAGCACACACGGTTCGAAAGGACTCGAATGAGCGCAACAGCATCCGACACGCAGCAGCCCTCCCGCCCCCTTGACGAGTCGATCCAGCAGAGCCTGGCGGGGCTCGGCGGGCTCCGGAATGACCACGCCGACTACCTGGCCAGACGCGCCGCGGCGATCGCGCGCCTGCACGCGGGGCGAGAGGACATTCTCGCGGAGATCCGCGATCTGGACGAGAACCTGGACATCATCGAGGCCGCCATCGCCGAGGCGCAGAACGATCTGCGGGCCGACATCGCCCAGCGGGCCAAGTTCATCGCCCGCGAGCGCGGCGTGGCCAATCGCTTCAGCCTGTTCAAGACCAGCCACGGATAACGTCCCAACGCCCTTCCGGGCAGCGCAGGACGCGACCGAATGCAAGCACGCACGCCCGACAGCCCGATCTCGATCGACCAGCAGAAGGGGGTCATTGCGCTCTTGCGCGAGCCGACCGTGGCCAAGGCGGCCGAGTCGATGGGCATCGACGAGTCCACCATGTACAGGTGGATGAAGGAGCCGGGGTTCTCCAAGGAGTTCCGCGAGGCCCGGCGCGACTCGTTCCGCCACGCCATCGGCCTGTGCAACAGGTACGCGCCCGCGGCGGTGCAGACGCTGATGAAGATCCTCCAGGACCCGGGCGCGGCCCACTCGGCCAAGGTCTCGGCCGCAACCGCGCTGCTCAAGTTCAGCCGCGAGTCCATCGAACTCGACGATCTGGCGTCGCGGATCGACGCCCTCGAACAGGTCGCCGCTCCGCAGCCCGGCGCGGGCTCCTTTGGAAGGGCGGCGTGATGCTTCAGGCGTTGTCCAGACGCATCGCTCGCGCAGAGTCCACGGTCGAGGTGGCCCGCCGCGTGCCGCCGACAAAGTGCGCCTGGGCGTGGACCAGCCGCCTGGCCGAGTTCGATCCCCGCTACCACGACATCGCCGAGGTGGGCGTGCCCATCGCCGAGGCCAAGGGCTGGATACTCCTGAGGCCCGAGCCGCCGCGTATACACGCCGGGACGCTCTTCGACGTGCTCATCGAGCACTCCCGGATGGCGTTCTTCCTCAAGGACCTCGGCGGCTGGAACCCCACCGAGGCGGAGATGAAGTCGGCCGATCTGTTTATGGCGCTCGACGCCATGGCCAAGGCGTACCTGGCCGCGACGGGGGACTACTCGCCCTTCCCGCTGTCGTGGGCCGACTACGAGGGGTGGTATCGCCAGCGCGGGCGCAGCGGGCGGCGGTGACCGCCCAACGGGGAGGTGGCGAGTGCACGAACTCTGGAGCGACCCATGGCCCTGCTGCATCGCGTTGGTCGTTTGGAGCGACACACTCCCGTGCACGGCGGCTATCGCCGGTGCGCTGCGTGCGGCAACGGCACGAAGCCCACGGGCCTGCTGGTCAGGATTCTGGGCGTGGACCAGGGGCCGCGGCCAGGCCCATGCCCCGGGTGCGGGCGGGACGAGCCAACGGTGATCGACATCGAACGGGCCGAGCCGCCGCCGATCCCGGCAAATGCCCCGCCCTGACCGTCCCTCGCCGCGTCCCGCGCCGCGCACGCAGGCCGGCGCACCCCCCCGAACGCCGATCTATGAGCGCGTCGTTTACGGTAGAAAGCGTGCCTGCCGATGCGGTTGGGGGGGCGGGGGGAGGCGCGGCAGGGAATAAGGAACCCCGAGGGGGGGAGGGGGCGACAGTCGCGGGCTCGCAGTTTTTGGAAGAACGCGGGAGGGGTAGAACATGGCGCTGGCACACCGGGTTGGACGGCTGGAGCGGGAGATGACGACCGACGCCAGGACCGGCGCGGTCGCCCGACGCTGCCGCGTGTGCCGCGACGGGGCCAACCGGCGGGAGGTGGTCCACTTCGACGGTGCGCCCGCCTGGGGCCAGCGTGCCGACCCCTGCCCGGGGTGCGGGCGGGACGTGGTGGATGTCGTCCACGTGCGCGGCATCGACCCGGGCGCGCTGTGACCGCTTGCCGATACTCACCCCATGGCCATCCACGCCCGCATCGCCCGCCTCGAGGACCGCCTGATGGCCGGCACCAACCCCGACGGCTCGTGCCGGTACTGCTCTGGCCGGGAGCGGGAACTGGGGGAGGTGGTGGTGCTGCACGACCCGCCCAGGGACGAGGAGGCCATCGACCGGCTGTATCCGCCGCGGCCCAACCCCGGCCCCACGCCCTGCCCGCAGTGCGGGCGGGATCTGAACACGACCATTGTCGTCAAGCGGGTGTCGATCGAGGAGTGGGCGGCGGGACGGAGCGGCTCGACTTCGAACATGGGCAAGCGTGCCACTCGTTTCGGGGTATGGGGCCTCGACCAGTTCCGGAATTTCCCGCAGTCCGCTGTCACACTCCCGAGATTGGTCTCGCTTCCCCAGTTGGGGAGGGAGCCGCGGGTCCGAGACGACCGCGCGGCTTCATCAATCAAGGAACTCGCATGAGCGCACGCCGAATCGCAGTGTTTCTAGCCCTCGCATGTCTGGCGATGGTGGGCGGCGGATGTTCTCGCCAGGCGGCCTTCGGTTTTCCGGAGCGGCCGCGCGGAGATGCAAGCACCGTCTCCGCCCTGGAAGCGAAGTTCAACTCCGACACCACCGTCGCCGACTTTTACGACGACGCCAAGACGCCGCCCTCCGCTCGCACCCAACGGCGCAACGACATTGTTCAAGGGCAGATGTGCCTGATAGATCTGCGGTACTACGAGTTTGCCCAACGCTTCGTGAGCGACAAGCAGGCCGCCGACTTTGTAGCCGAACTCGCCCAGTTGAGCCTGGGTCTGGCCACCGCGACGGTTGACAGCGGCGCGACCAAGACGGTGCTGGGTGCGGTCATGGCAGGCATCGCGGGCGGGAAGGCATCGTTCGACAAGACCTACTACTTCGAGAAGACTCTGCAAGTGCTTCTCTCCGCGATGGAAGCGCGGCGGACGGAGGTTCGGGCCGGGATCGAAGACAGGCTTGTTCGGCAGTCCGAGGCGGAGTACCCGCTGAGCGCCGCGATCACCGACCTGAGCAAGTACTACCTCGCGGGCACGCTGATGGGTGTCCTGGAGACTATTCAAAAGGACGCGGGCACCCGGCAGGCCAGTGCGGAGTCGGAACTCAAGGACATTCGATCGACCGGGGTATTCGGCTCAAGCCCCGATGCGGCAGTGATCCGCCGATGGCTCGCCCAGGAGAAGGAAAACCGTGCCGCGCTCAGCAATTGGCTGGACGTGCAAGAGGAGTTCAAGGACACGGGCGGACTACCCGTGGGCTCGCTGCTCTCTCGGGGGGACCTCGATGCGATTCGCAAGCGGGCGATCGATCACTTCAACATGAACAAGTAGGAGAACGACGATGCCCTCGGGAATTCACCAGATCACCGACGTTCCGGCGGACCAGGTTGGCCAGGTCGTCAGCGACTACTACGACGATGGAGCCCAGTCCGTCGAGGTGCTCCGCCAGGCCGATGGCAAGTTCACCGTGCGGGCGTACTTCAAGCCCACAAGGTCCGCATCGCTTGACGCCGGAACCGGCTGATCCTGCTCCTGCTGCGCATCTCGAATGCCGCCTCTCAACCCATTACCCCCTCGTGGAGACTTGAACATGTCGCGTGTCCCATCCCAGCCGAGTCCCGCCCCAGTTCCCCGCCCCGGCCACGACCCACACCTGGTCACACCGCCTCAGCGACCCTCCTTTTGGAGCGTACTCAAGACTCCGTGGTCGCCACGGTGCCCCGGGGGCACCATCCGAAGGGCGCTGATCCTGTGGATCTGCGTGTTCAGCGCCGGAACCGCGATCCCGAGTGCTCCGTTGCGGGACCTGCTGACTTTCAACACCTACAACACCGTGCAGTGGAAGATCCCCGCGAAGCAGCCAAAGGGCTCGTCCCAAGACGTTTCAGCTGGCCCAGGCGATGGCGCAGCCAATCTCCAGCCGAGCGCGCAAAGTCCGACTGCTCCGAACGACGGACGCACCGACTCCACGACCGCTACGAAAGCACAGAGCCCAGCATCCGCGACGGGCGGCGCGACAACCGTGGAGTTGAACGCCTGGCAATATCTCCTGCTGTTCATTCCGCTTTCGGTGGCTGTCTTCGTGGCGTGGACCCCAACGAACATCGCGCTGATCTGCTGCGCCGGAGCAGTCCTCGGGGCCGCCGCCCAGCGCATGTGGATCGCGGGCATCCGCAAGCGCAACGCGGCCTGGCGGGCGGCCTCCCCACAATCTGTGTCCGAACTTGATGATGAGGTCGAGGTTCCCGACGCGGCGGCGATTGTGCACGGGTTGGCGGTGTTCGTTGGCATCCTCGTCGGCGTGGTCGTCGTGCAAGGATCGTGGGACATGCAAGGCGGGGGACCCGAGCAATACTTGCGACTCGCCGGGACCGCCACGCTCTTCAGCATTGCAGCCGGCGCGAACCCGAACTTCATGCGGCTCATCGCCAGCGCGTTCACGCCGTTTAGTCGCGCCGCGATCAAGCAGGCATGACCGCCACGCTTTGAGTGCGGAACGTAGCGGTCAGCCGAGCGGTCGCGGCATCCGCCCTATTCTGGTCCAAATGACGCCCTTGTACATTGACGAATCTGGGCACACAGGCGGTGATCTGCTCAATGAAACGCAGCCCTTGCTGATTGTGGCATCCCTCCGGCTTGCGGAAGATCGAGTGTCACAGTTGTACGCGCCCCTACGCGCGGCCACCCAGGCACCAGAAGTGAAGTACGCAAATCTCTCAAAGTACCGAGGGGGACAGACTGCGATCATTGAGTTCATTCGGAAGCTTGACGCCAATCACTCTACCTTCATCTTCCAGTTGATGCACAAACGCTTCGCGCTTCTCGGCAAGCTGTTGGACGCGATCATGGAACCTGTGTGGTACGCGACAGGACGGGATTTCTATCAAGAGGGTCGCAACCTAGGGTTTTTGAACGTGTTGTTCATGACCAGCCGGTCGCTGGCTCCCGCGCAGCTGGACGCGGTGCTGGAAGCGTTGAGACCAGTGTTTGCTAGGGCAGACCCCCAGAGCATTGCGAAGCTGTCCACCGCGCTTCGCGATTTGGCGGCGTGCGACTCCGGACTCGCCAGACTCGTACGTGCTATCGAGGAAGCGATTGCCTTCCGCAACCGAATACCTGGTGGATGGAGCGACCTGTCCAAAACGGATTTACAGATCCAGTTGCCGGCACTCGTGTCAGTCATCAGCGCGTGGAATGAAGACGTACCAGAAGACTTGCTGATTCTGACCGACGAGTCGAAGGAACTGCGTTCCGCGTTTGACGACCTCATGGCGCTGTCCGACCAGACCGAGCCAGCCGTGATTGAACACGGCTCAGGGCGCCGCATGGGTTTTCCGCTCAGGATTCACGATGTGCGATTCTGTGACTCCGCGTCCACACCCGGTATTCAACTGGCCGACGTTGCCGCCGGCGCGGTTAACCACGTGGCAATGGTGATGAACGAACTGATTCCCACCGTGCCGGGATACTCCGATAGCCTCGAGAAGGTGATTAGCCAATGGGAACGCATTCAACAGCTTTTTCCAATGCCTCACTTCACGCCACAGGAGCTGCGCCGAGAGGGGTACAACGGCTCTCGCGTTCTTGACGCTGCCAAGGCCCTCATTGAGAAGGGGCGCAAGCAGAATGATGCCCCAGAGGGCTGATTGCCGCGTTGTAGGTCGAGAGGGGTGATCGATGGACGTAGAGGTGCCCTTCCGACCCGGAGTGATTGCTTGCCGCGTTGATCTCTTCGGTGTTGCAGCCGGCAGCCCGGTTAGCCCTGCCCTCGGTGGCCCGTTTGGCTGCAACCGGGTTTGTTCTCTATCAGGGAACATCAAGCAATGGTCACAGCACGATGCCGATAAGGCGTTCAGCAATTGAAAGCTCTCAACAGCCTGCGAGCCAGGCGTTGATGAAGTCGAAGATGTCCTGTACCGTGAGTCCATCAATGGCGTTGAAATCGGCGCGAGGATCGTTGGAGAGCCACGCATTGAGGAAGTCGAAGATGTCGGCCACGCCGAGGCCATCTACATTGTTGAAATCCACGCGGCAGTGGCTGACTACAGATTCCCCGCAGGCCCAACCCAACGGCACCGGCGCGTTCGCGGCGAGGTGGGGCTGGTACCAGGTTTCGGAACACCCAGCGCCGCTGGACGTGGCCGCAGACTGGACGTGCCACTGGCCGTGCCAGACCTTGCTCACCGGAGGTTCGGCAGTTGAAGGCGAGGACCGGATGTCAACGCCGAGTTCCATCTGCAGCGGCTCGTTTACCTCTAGTAGGGGTGCCGACAGATCGGGGGCCGCTTGGATCCATCCTGTCGCCGGGCCGTCTGTACTCGGGAATTCAATCTGGTACCAACCGCCGTGCTCAGCAAAGGCTGCGAACTGCTGACCAGCGGTCACGCTCGTGATAGCGATTGGGTAGTTGACGGGATCGGGACCCGAGCGCACCGCTTGATTGCTAGGCACCGTTACGGCGAGCGGCGAAGAAAGCGTGTTCACGTCAAGACCCAAATAGGGACGCGGATCGACGTAGCCGGCGAGACTGGCGTCAGTGCATGAATATCCCCAGCGCGGGCCCGAATCGCTGACATTGCCAATAACGCCGACGCGCTTCAATTCGAAGTGAAGATGAACCCCACAGCCAGGGCAGCCTGTCTCGCCCATAGTACCGATAGGATCGCCAGCCTCGACAAAACCGTTACTCGCAGAAATCGGGGACGCAAGGTGAGCGTAAAGCGTATGGAGACGGAGTTCCGGATGGTAAATAATCACTACATTGCCCATGTTGTGATTGTCCGCATCGACCGAGCCCATCGGAACAACTCTCGCGGTTCCCGAAGCGGCTGCTCGGACCGTCAAGTCGGTTCCAGTCGTATCAATGTCCAAGCCAGTGTGATACTGCTGACCACCCGGGCAGGGGTTAATGCCACTGGGTATCACCGTATTGTACGTCCTCAGACCGCTAGTGTCGTGGTTTGCCACGGGCCACATCAAGGTCGGCTCTATCGGCACGATTTGTTCCCTGGTTATCGTGCGTGATGCGTAGTTGCTGGTGCAACCCTGGGTATTGCGCGATCGGACCTCAACGAGGTTCGGGATCGGTTCCAAGTTGGACACCGTGAAGTTCCACGACGAGACGCTCCCCGAGACCGCGGTCCAACTTCCGCTATTCAGTCGCCACTCTACCTCGTCCACGGCGCTCCCGGGGGCCGAGGCCGTCCCAGAAAAGTTGAAGGTAGTCGTCCCGTTTGGAACTGTCTGATCTTCGGATGGTGTGGTGATTGCCACCGAAGGTTCGCTAACTCCAGATTGGTTAATAGAGAAGGTCTGTCCTTGGACGGTGATAGTCCCGCTCCGCGAACTTCCGGTACAGTTCCGCTCGACGTCGTAGTTGACCGTCCCGTTCCCGCGTCCACTAGGCGTGACATTGTCGATCCAACTGCGATTGTCACTGGCGGCCCAATCGCAGCCGCTTCCAGTCGTGACACCAAAGCTACCCGATTCGGCCCCAGGGCCGTGATCGGCGCTCGCAGAGTTTAGTGAGTAAGAGCACGATGACGCGGTTGTAAAGCTTCGCACGCTGGAGTAGAGGCCGTTGGCGATGTAGCCCGAAGGCGTTGTAGTGTCGAACGCCTGCACCTGCCAGTAGTAGGTTGTCCCGACGTTCAGCTGGACCGAAGGTGTATACGTCGTGCCAGAAACCGAAACGCTGATCGCGCAGTTCGGGCAGGAGTCGACATCTCGGTCCGTCGGGAGCGTCGATTGGCTGGTTGCCACCGTGAGCCAATAGCCGCTTGCCCCTGTAACCTGGTTCCATGAGAACATTGGCGTTCTGGAAACGCTCGTCGCTGCATTCGCCGGGGCGCTGAGGCTCACCTGCGGCAGTGGCGTCCGAAAGTGCAGCGGAGTGGTGGTGGTGCTGGTCCCGGTACCGTTCCAGGCGTTCATGTTCCAGCGGTAGACGTTTCCAGGTTGGAGCGTGCCGGAAGGCACGGCGAAGGGGCTCGCTGTGTCTGCGTGGTCCACGTCATAGACCAGGTTACTCAATCCGTACGGATGAATGCTAATGAAGATGCCGTACCCGGAGGCACCGGTGGATGCCGTCCAAGAGAAGCTCGGTGTAGTGCTTGAAAGCGTCGGTCCGGGGGCAGACATCGATCCGGGCGAAGTATTCGTCGGAACGGGGGGCGCTGCGTGTGCGGGTGCGACCGGGAGCGCACTGGTCACCGTAACCGCCATCAGCGACACGAGAAGTGGGGAGATCAACTTGTGACCTGCTGACCTGGCCCCCAACCCCTGATCCAGACAAACCAGTGACGCGAAGAAGTGACGCAGGACCATGCTCGACCTCCATTGATCACGCGGGGTGCGAGCGTTCAGCATACCCGAAAGTCACTTGAGGAATGCGTTTTTGCTTGATTTCTATTAATGTCCAAGACCTATCGATCACAACCCTTTGCAGGCTGAGCATTTAGATAGGATGCGGACATTGTCTGGCGACCCCTCGGGCGACGTAAGTGCCGACGTGGCCAGGCGAATGCGGCTCCACCTCACCACACCATGCGGCTTATCGCAGGCCGCACTCGCTCCACTCCGGCTGTCGCTCGCTTGTCGGACACCACAATGCTGCATCGAGCGGGCTCGATGCGGCCCGGTCTCGAGACGGGTTCCCGCCCTGATCTAGTGTGTGCTACGCCTTTGGGTAAAAGCGTGGCGGTCAGGGCAGCGCGGTCCCCGGCCCGCCGGTCGCGCCCATCTGGAGGCAGCCTTTGGAGCCGGGAACGGTGTTTGGTACAGTGGTGACATGCCCAACCCGCCCCCCGACGCGACCAACGGAACGCTGCCCCCCGCCCAGCCGACGCCCTTTGCGGTGGTGCCGCTGGGAGACTTCGAGCGAGTGCCAATCGTCAACGCCTGGCCGGGCGAGGCAACGCACTTCACCCCCTGGCTGGCCCAGCTGGACAACATCCGGCGGCTCGGCGACGCCATCGACATCGACCTTGAGGTGCAGCACCAGGAACTCCCCGTGGGCGAGTTCCGCGCCGACATTGTCTGCGTCAACACCGCCACCGGGCGCAAGGTGCTGGTCGAGAACCAGTACGGGCGCACCGACCATGGCCACCTTGGACAACTGCTCACGTACGCCGCAGGGGTGGACGCGGAGGCCATTGTGTGGATCGCCGAGGAGTTCCGCGAAGCCCATCGAGCCGCGATGGACTGGCTAAACCGCGTCACCACCGACGACATCAACATCTTTGGCGTGGAGATCGAACTCTGGCGGATCGGCACGTCCAATCCCGCGCCCCGATTCAACATCATCGCCAAACCCAACGAGTGGGCGGAGACGATCAAGGAGAGCAGCGGGGCGCTCACCGAAACCGATGCGTTGTACTTGGAATACTGGACGGCGTTCAAGGAACTGGTGGCGAGCAAGAAGACGCAGGTGCGACTTCCCACGCCCTCGGGGCAAACGTGGATGGTGATCGCGGTCGGTAAGAGCTACCTGTACCTCAGCATCGCCGTCACCCGGACCAAGAAGACCGGCCTGGTGCAACTCGTCCTGACGGGGCCGCATCGGCTTGGCCGTTTCAAGACCCTGGAGGCTGAGCGGGAGGCCATTGAGGCGGTTCTCGGAAGCGATCTGGAGTGGCGGGAACTGCCGGACAAGAAAGAAAGCCACGTTCGCCGGTGCCTCGACGGGCTCGACATCGACCGCAAGGACGACTGGAAGCGGCAGCACGAGGTGCTGTGGAGTCACCTGGACAGGTTCTATCGGTACTTCTCGCAGCGTGTGCAAACCCTGGGTGATGGCGATGGGACAAGTGCTACTAACGAATAGGCAGGACACACTCGTCGTCGGCTTCGCCGGATGGGGATGCATCCGGGCTGTGGTACCCTCCCACCTATGCACTCAGAAAAAATGTCGCCCATCACAAAGCCTCCGCGTCGCCAGGCGGGTCAGTCGCTTCGCGAGAGGTTGACTCTGGATGTTGGCGGTTACATCTTCTACGCCGGCGGCGCACTCGTGGCGACGCTCATGCTCGTCGGGGTGACATGGACGTGCTGGCTGATGGCGCGTCCCGTTACGCCGTGGGCGACAACGGGGGCGGCTGTCCTGATTTTGGGATTGCTCGTGGCGGATCTGGCGCCAAGGCTTCGTCGTGCGCGGAACTACCGACTGGGGCTGCAGGGTGAACTGCACACCGCCGAGTGGCTTGGCGAACTCGCCAGATCGGGATACCGAGTGTTCCACGACCTGCAGGGGGAGCGGGGCAACATCGATCACATCGCCGTCGGCCCCGCGGGCGTGCTGGTCATCGAGACCAAGACCAGATCCAAGTCGAAGGGGGCTAAGGTGCGTTACGACGGGGCGAGGCTTCTGGTTGGAGATTGGGACGCGACCGAACAGTTCCTCGGACAAGCTCGGGCTTGCCGAGACGATGTACGTCGCCGCTTGCGAGAATACTCCGAGATCGCGGCGCAGATCCCTGTCCGTGCGGTGGTCGCAATTCCAGGCTGGAAAGTGGAAGAGCGCCATGCGTCGGGCGCGGAGGTGTGGGTGCTGAATCCCAAGGATCGCATCGCGGCGTGGGCAGTCCAAGAGGAGCGGTGGGCGGGGAGTGTTTCCCAGTTGTCCATCGATGCGGCCTCTGCGATGCTCGATGCGTGGTCGCGAAGATAAAAAGTAGTCATCCGCAGGCGAACGACCCCGCACGAAGCGGGGTCGTTGGTGGGGCCGTGTCGCCGGCGCGTCAGTCGGCCGGGTCACCGGCGGGCTTCTCCCGCAGGGCGTGGTACTCGGTCATGGCGTCCAGGTGGGCCGCTGGGGTGGCGGGGTAGGACCGCTTGGTGTGGCCCCGGTTGGACCGCTCGACGATGCCGCGCTCGCGGAGGAAGGCCACGGCGGTGGCGACCTGGCTGAAGGGCAGGTCGAGTTGCTCGGCCAGGCCGAAGACCTCGAACCCGGCCTCGCCCGCGTCCTCGACGGCGAGCGCGACGACCTCGAAGGCTTCCTGCGGGCAGCGGTGGTGGTACGGCGTGCCGCTGGCGGGCACCACGTGCCGCACCAGCGCGGTGGAGCGGGCGTGCGGCTCGACGGTGAAGGTCTCGCTGGCGGGGGCGGTCATGGGTGCCCCCCTTCGTCGAGACATGGCGGTTCTGGATTCCCGGGATCGTACTTCAGCGTGGCGGTACCGCCCTCGGTGGATGTGGGCGGCGGGCCTTCCCAGTCGCGGGGGTCCTCGGCGCACAGGATGTAGAGATGGAGCCCGGCCGCGGCGGCCTCCTCGAAGGCGTCGAGGGCGTCGAACCTGGGGCCGTTGATGATGCCCACGATGACCCGGGCGTCGGCGTCGAGGCCCTTGGTAGCCTCGATGAGTTTGGCGACGGTCAACATGGGGTCATGCCCCCTTCCCGGACGGGGGGGCGATGAAGAGCCCCCGGTCGTGCTTGGCGAACCGCGCCTCCTTCCCCTTGGCGGCGATCTCGCGGATGATGGCGGCGTAGAGCGTGGCCCCGGGGGTCTTGCCCCCGGGGGAGGTCCACAGGCCCTTGGCCTCCATCTGCGCGATCATGTCCACCGCCCGCATGGGCTTGTCGCTCTTGGCGATGACCTGCGCGGCGGCGTCGAGGGCGCTGACGCGCTTGGGCTTCTTCTCCTTGGGGGCCTTGGGCGCCTTCGGGGCCTGGGGGGGCTTGGCGGCCTTCTCGGCCTTCGGGGCCTTGCCGCCCTTCTTGCCACCTTTCGTGCGCTTGGGGGGCGTGGCGGAAGCCGCGCCGGTGGCGGCCGGTTCGCCCACGTTGGCGGCGGTCGCGTCCTGGGGCGCGGCGGCGGGCGTGGCGGGGGGGGCGGGCCCCGGCGCGGGGGGGGGCGGCCGGGGGGGGGGGGCC
>OEIU01000068.1_pt1 | contig 98525 bp, 83 predicted proteins | sample 1539221 | NCBI WGS metagenome assembly OEIU01 (sample SAMN03792071, study PRJEB22550) | activated sludge metagenome | feature: wastewater treatment plant; material: activated sludge; isolation source: Wastewater treatment plant of a petroleum refinery complex | place: Argentina: Zarate | collected... | reverse complement strand
CGGCCTCGGCCTGCGCTTCCGCGGCCTGCTCGATGACGCGGCGCTCGCTGTTGAGCCGGTCGAGTTCGGCCGCAATGCGCGCCGCTTCCGAGACGTCGCCTTCCAGCAGCAGCCGCACGCCGAGATCGGCACGCCCGATCCGGCCGCCGGCATTGATCCGCGGCCCCAGCATGAAGCCGAGATGCCAGGCTTCCGGCGGCCCGCTCAGCCGCGCCACGTCCATCAGCGCGGTATGGCCGACATGGTCGCGGCGGCGCATCGCGATCAGCCCCTTGGCGACGAAGGCGCGGTTCAGCCCGATCAGCGGCGCGACATCGGCCACGGTGCCGAGCGCCACATGATGCAGCATGCCCAGCAGATCCGGCTCCGGCCGCTCCGCGTTCCAGAAGCCGCGGCCGCGCAATTCCCGGTTCACCGCCACCAGCGCGACCAGCACGAGACCGACCGCGGCGAGATGACCGAGGCCCGAGAGATCGTCGGGCCGGTTCGGGTTCACCAGCGCGTCGACTTCGGGCAGCGCCTCGCCGCACTGGTGATGGTCGATGACGACGACCGATTGCCCGAGCTTGCGCGCTTCCGCCAGCGGCTCGAGGCTGGTGGTGCCGCAGTCGACGGTGATCAGCAGCGTGGCGCCTTTGGCTGCAAGCGCGCGCACCGCCTCCGTATTGGGGCCATAGCCCTCGAAGATACGGTCGGGGATGTGGATCAGCGGATCGAGCCCGCAATGGCGCAGATGCCAGGCGAGCAGCGCCGCCGAGGTCGCGCCGTCGACGTCGTAGTCGCCGAAGATCGCGACCTTCTCGCCGCGCTGGGCGGCGTCCGCGATCCGCTTGGCCGCCGCCTCCATCTGCGTCACGGTGTAGGGATCCGGCATCAGCTTGCGGATGGTCGGATCGAGGTAATCCTGGACCTCGTCGATCCCGACATCGCGGCCGGAGAGCACCCGCGCCAGCATCTCGGGCAACTGGTAGCGCTGCGTGATCGCGAGCGCCTGCGCCGCCCCCCGAGCATCGAGCCGGTCGCGCCACAATTTGCCGGTCGCCGAGTGCCGTACGCCCAGAAAGGCCGGCGGCGATTCAACGGGCAGAGCGGATGCGGGAAGCGTCATGATTGTTCGAGAGATAGGGGCAAAGCGGACCTTCAGCAACGCAATCACCCGAAGCGGCGGCTTCGGGCACTGCCGTCAAAAACAACGTGCACAAAGAACGTGCAACGCGATGCGGCGAAACTACCTCCAAGCCGCCGGAACATAAACCAATCGTTAGCCATGTTCCCCGACAAAGGATTGCATACGCTCGCCCTTGAGTCCCCGCCGATCCGAGGAATTCCCCGCCAATGTCCGTCGCGCTGCGCTCCCAGACCGCAAAGATCGCCAAACAGCCGGCCAATGCGGTTGATACCGGGGACGAAGCCGACGTTTCCGCGCTGCTCGCGAGGCTGACCGCCGAAGTCAACCAGGTCGCCTGCGAGAAGACCAAGTCGATCCAGAAGATCACCAACCAGATGAAGATGCTGGCGCTGAACGCGCTGATCGAAAGCTCGCGCGCCGGCGCGCAGGGCGCGGGTTTTGCCGTGGTGGCGCAGGAAGTGCGCAATGTCGGCCAGCAGGTCGAGACCATCGCGCGCGAGCTCGAAAGCCAGCTCACCAACCGCACCGGCAATTTGATGAACTCGATCGCGCAGATGGCCGACCGCTCGCGCGGCGAGCGGATGGTCGACCTGTCGCTGAATGCGGTCGAACTGATCGACCGCAACCTCTATGAACGCACCTGCGACGTGCGCTGGTGGGCGACCGATTCCGCCGTGGTCGACTGCGCGGCCACACCAAATCCAGCCGCCGTCAGCCATGTGTCGGAACGCATGGCGGTGATCCTCGGCGCCTATACCGTCTATCTCGATCTCTGGCTCTGCGATCTCAACGGCAATGTGCTGGCCAACGGCCGCGGCGATCGTTTCGGCGTCACTGGCCAGAACATGGCGCAGACCAAATGGTTTCGCGCCGCGCGGGCGCTACGCTCCGGCGACGATTATGCGGTAGGCGATGTCGAGTGCCAGCCCTTGCTCGGTAACGCCCAGGTCGTGACCTATTGCGCCAGCGTCCGCGAGGGCGGCAAGGCCAACGGCAAGCCGACCGGCGTGCTGGCGATCCATTTCGACTGGGAAGCACAAGCCCGCGCCATCGTTCAGGGCGTACGCGTCGGCGACGCCGACAAGGCCCGCGTGTTGCTGGTCGATTCGAATTTCCGGGTGATCGCGGCGTCCGACGGCCAGGGTCTGCTGACCGAACGCATTTCGCTGCAGCTCGAAGGCAGGCGCTCCGGCTTCTATCAGGATCGTTCGGGCGGGCTGGTCGCGTTCCACGCCACGCCCGGCTACGAGACCTACAAGGGCCTCGGCTGGTTCGGGGTGATCCTGGCCCGCGCGACGTAGGCCGCTAGCTAGCTAGCACCCCAGCCGGTCGGCGATGCCGCCAAAATCCTTGGCGACGATGTCCCAATCGCCCTTGGCCTCGAAATCATATTTCTGGAGCGGGCCGTATTCGGTCGGGCGCGCGACGAAGGCGGTCTTGAGGCCGAGCTTCTGTGCCGCCTTCAGATCGTGATTGTGGGCCGCCACCATCATCACCTGCTCCGGCGGCAGGCAGAGCAGCTTCGCCGCCCCGAGATAGGTTTCCGGGTCGGGCTTGTAATGCTCGAACAATTCCGCGGACATCACGAGGTCCCACGGCAGGCCTGCGAACTTCGCCATGTTGGTCAGCAGCGCGACATTGCCGTTGGAGAGCGGCGAGATGATGTACTTCTTCTTCAGCCGCGTCAGCCCCGCTACGCTGTCCGGCCACGGATGCAGGCGATGCCAGCCCATCGTGAGGTGGTGCAGATCGGCCTCGCTCAGTCCCTTGATCGAGAGGTCGGCCGCCAGCTTCTCCAGCGAGCGGCAGTGCAGCGTATCCAGGATCTGATAGCCGCGTTCCGGGTGCTTGCGCACTTCGTCCATCGATGCGGCATAGACCGCACGCCAGCCGTCGACCAGTGCGGTCCAGTCGGCCTTGATGCCTGACGTCTTCGACCACTCCGTGAAATCATTGATCAGGCTGGTGCGCCAGTCGACGACGGTGCCGAAGACATCGAACACCAGCGCCTTCACGGCTGAAACGTCGGACATGCGAGCGCCTCCCTGTTTTTCTTTCTTGTCGTCATTCCGGGGCGATGCGCAGCATCGAACCCGGAATCTCGAGATTCCGGGTCTGGTCCTTCGGACCATCCCGGAATGACAGTGGCCTCAGTCCAAATGGAACTTGTCGAGCTGCCGGTGCTCGGCCTTGATGTAGCGCACCGTACCGGTGACCGAGCGCATCACCACCGTCTCGGTCTCGATCACATCGTCCTTGCGGAATTTGACGCCCGTCAGCAACGAGCCGGTGGTGACGCCGGTCGCCGCGAACAGGCAGTCGCCGCGCACCATGTCCTCGATGCCGTAGATCATCTTCGGATCGGTGACGCCCATCTTGTGGGCGCGCGCGCGCTTCTCCTCGCTGTCGAGGATCAGCCGGCACTGCATCTGGCCGCCGATGCAGCGCAGCGCCGCGGCTGCCAGCACGCCTTCGGGCGCGCCGCCGGTGCCGATATACATGTCGACGCCGGTGTTGTCGGGGTCGGCGCAATGGATCACGCCGGCGACGTCACCGTCGGTGATCAGCCGTACCGCAGCGCCGGTCGAGCGGACGCTGGAAATGATGTCCGCGTGGCGCGGACGATCGAGCACCAATACCGTGATCGCGGCCGCCTCGACGCCCTTGGCCTTGGCGAGGCGCCGAACATTTTCGGCCGGCGACGCGTCGAGTTCGACGACACCCTTGGCGTAACCCGGACCGACCGCAAGCTTCTCCATATAGACGTCGGGCGCATGCAGCAGCGTGCCGCCATCGGCCATCGCCATGGTCGCGATTGCGCCCGGCATGTTCTTGGCGCAGAGCGTGGTGCCCTCCAGCGGATCGACGGCGATATCGACCTGGGGACCTGCGTTCAGGCCGACCTTCTCGCCGATGAACAGCATCGGCGCCTCGTCGCGCTCGCCCTCGCCGATCACGACGGTGCCTTCGATCGGCAGCTTGTTGAGCTCGCGGCGCATCGCGTCGACCGCGGCCTGGTCGGCTGCCTTCTCCTGGCCATGGCCGCGCAGACGCGCCGCCGAGACCGCCGCGCGCTCCGTGACCCGCACGATTTCAAGCGTCAGGATACGCTCGAGCAACAATTGCGGCGGAACGGAAATATGGGTCGACATCGGCTCACTCCTTATAAACCAGCTCGGTCCTTCCGGACCGCAATCAATGCCTCGGCGCGCGATCCCGTTGGGATCTGCGTCAGTTCTTCTCGATTCGTATCACCTGCGGCCGGCCGCTGATCACCTTGTCACGCTGGACCGCCTGGAGCGCGCGATGAACCGCGTCCTCGGAGGTGGCGTAGGTGATCAGGATGACCGGAACGGGTGCAGCCTTCTTCGCGGCGCCGTTCGCATCGACGCCCTCGGGATGGCGCTGCACGATCGATTCCAGCGAAATCTTCTGTTCGGCAAGGCGGGTGGCGATGGTGGCGGCGGTGCCGGCCAGGTCGCGCGCCATCAGGCGGATGTAATAGCCGCCCTCGTGCCGCTCCATCGGCGCCTTGGTGGTGTCGCGCAGCCGCTCCACCGGGCGCCCGAAGGGTCTTGCGCGAATGCCGCGCGCCACGTCGGCAATGTCGGCCACCACGGCGGATGCGGTCGCCGCGCCGCCGGCGCCGGGCCCGACCAGCGTGATCGGCGGAATGCCCTCGCCGTCGATCGTGACCGCATTGGTGACGCCCATCACCTGCGCGATCGAGGATGATTTCGGCACCATGGTCGGATGCACGCGCTGCTCGATGCCCTTGGCGGTCCGCACCGCCACGCCAAGCAGCTTGACGCGATATCCCAATTCTTCCGCCGCGCGCAAATCTTCCGGCGCGATCGAGGAGATGCCTTCGACGTAGACGGCGCTCTGCGCCACCTTGGTGCCGAAGGCGAGGCTCGCCAGGATCGCAAGCTTCTGCGCGGTGTCGTGGCCGTCGACGTCGAAGGATGGATTGGCTTCGGCATAGCCGAGCCGCTGCGCGTCCTTCAGGCATTCGGCGAATGACAATCCCTCCTGCTCCATCCGGGTCAGGATGTAATTGCAGGTGCCGTTGAGGATGCCGTAGACGCGGTTGATGCCGGTACCGGCAAGGCCCTCGCGCAGCGTCTTGATGACGGGAATGGCGGCGCCGACCGCCGCCTCATAGTTGAACGCGCCGCCATGCTTTTCGGCGGCCTTCGCCAGGCGGACGCCATGCCTGGCGATCAGCGCCTTGTTGGCGGTCACCACCGACTTGCCGGCCTTCAGCGCCGTTTCGATCGCCGACAGTGCCGGCTCGCCCGAGCCGCCCATCAATTCGACGAAGCAGTCGACGTTGGGGTCGTTGGCCAGGTCGAGCGGGCTCTTGGCCCAGCCGATGCCGCGCAGGTCAACCGAACGCTTCTTCGCCTTCGAGCGCGCGGTGACGGCAACGACGCGCACGTCGCGCCCGCTGCGCTCGGACAGCGTCCGCGCCTGTTCCTCGATGAGGCGGACCACTTCGGCGCCAACGGTGCCGAGCCCCGCAATACCCACTCTCAGGGGTGCGACCATGAATGAGAGAACCTGCAGTAAGGATTAGCGCCGGTTGGCGAGAGGAACCACGTTGTGCAACGTTTCAATGCCGCTTTCAAGGAAGCGGCGGACGCCGCGCGCGGCCTGGCGGATCCGCTGCTCGTTTTCCACCATGGCGATGCGGACATAGCCTTCGCCATGCTCGCCAAAGGCGACGCCAGGCGAAACCACCACACCGGATTTCTCCACCATCAGGGTCGCGAACTGCATGCTACCGACGCCCTCGAAGGCCTTGGGCAGCGGCGCCCAGGCAAACATCGAGGCCTGCGGCGGCGGAATCTCCCACCCCGCCCGGCCGAACGATTCGACCAGCGCGTCGCGGCGCCGTCGATAGGTGTCGCGCATTTCCTTGATGCAGTCGTCCGGCCCGTTCAGCGCGGCGGTGGCCGCCACCTGGACCGGCGTGAATGCGCCGTAGTCGAGGTAGGACTTCACCCGCGCCAGCGCGGCGATGATCCGCTCGTTGCCGACGGCAAAGCCCATGCGCCAGCCGGCCATCGAGAAGGTCTTCGACATCGAGGTGAACTCGACGGTGACGTCCATCGCGCCGGGGACCTGCAGCACCGACGGGGGCGGTTTGTTTTCGTCGAAATAGACCTCGGCGTAGGCCAGGTCCGACAGGATGAAAATCTCGTGCTTCTTCGCGAAAGCCACCAGATCCTTGTAGAAATCGAGGTCGGCGACATAGGCGGTCGGGTTCGAGGGATAGCAGACGATCAGCGCGATCGGCTTCGGGATCGAATGGATGATCGCGCGCTCCACCGCCTCGAAGAACTGCGGCGTCGGCTCCGACGGCACCGAGCGGATCACGCCGCCCGCCATCAGAAAACCGAACGCGTGAATCGGATAGCTCGGATTGGGGCACAGCACGACGTCGCCCGGGGCGGTGATCGCCTGCGCGACGTTGGCAAAGCCTTCCTTCGAACCGAGCGTCGCAACGACCTGGGTGTCCGGATTGAGCTTTACGCCGAAGCGGCGCCCGTAGTAGCCGGCCTGCGCCTTGCGCAATCCATTGATGCCGCGCGAGGCCGAGTAACGATCGGTGCGTGGCTTGCCGAGCGTCTCCTTCAATTTTTCGAGCACATGGGCCGGCGTCGCAAGGTCCGGATTGCCCATACCCATGTCGATGATGTCGGCCCCGGCATTCCGCGCGGCTGCCTTGGCCTGGTTGACCTTCTCGAACACGTAAGGCGGCAGACGGCGGATACGATAAAAATCTTCCATGGGACCCTTGCTCCGACAACCGGCGGGACAGAATCGAGGAACTCTCGCCGGACACGAAACCGCTTCAGGGTTTCGTTCGGAAATCGCGCGTAATCAAGGAGTTAGCGCGAATTCAAGGCACGAGGTCTTAAGGCTCTGGGCCCGCGATGCGGTTGAACTGGGTTCTTTTACCACGGGAGCCCGGCAGCGCCAGTTTTTATAGTGTTTTCAAGCCTGCGCCGGTCCTGATTTCGGCGATCGGAGGTGCACCAAAATACCGGCCTGCTCACTTCCTGGCGGGCTTTGCCGAAGCGGCCGGCGCGCCCGGGCTGGCCGCGACCGCCTGGCGGTCCCGCGCGGCCGTCAAATCTGCCTGGATTTTAGCCAGTTCGGACGGCTTCATGGCCTCCTCGGTGCGCTCGGGCGGCAAGTCATGAACCGGCAGATAGCCCCCGGCCTCCTTCGGACGCTCGGGCGCATCCGATGGCAGGCCGATGGCCGGCATGTCGGCGATCTGGGTCGAGCAGCCGCCAAGCGCGATTGTGGCCGCGCACAGCGCCGCCATCGGCCACAGCCTTATCGTCCGGCTTACCGGCATCCGTCCGGAATTCCCCAATTGCCTGCGCCACCACACGCGCATCCCGACATATGGATGCGCTGGTACGAGCTTTGCAACGCCAAATCGCCACGCGGGTTTAGTTCGCTGTAACGTTTCAAACCATTGTTGCCCGAAACGATTGGAGCCCGAGAGAGCAAACCGAGACGGTGCGGCTGCAATGTGTCCGAACACGCAAACGTTATCGCAGTGCAAAACAGGGTTAATCCCCAAAAACCCCTGCAGCAATCCGCGCGGTGACGAACTCGAAATGAGGCTGCTATAGTGTCCGTGTCATGAGTGACGTCAACACCGAAACCCCGGCTTCCAAAACATTCAACGCCGAAGCCTTTGCCATGAACATCGCGAAAGCGATGGAGACGAGCGGCCAGGCGCTAGCGGCCTATCTCAAGCCGCGCGAGAACGGCGAGCCGAAGGACAAGCCGCCCAGCGAAATCGGTGAAATCATCAAGACGTTCTCCGCGGTTGCCGAATACTGGCTCGCAGACAAGGAACGCGCTGCGGAATTGCAGACGAAGATGGGCAAGGCCTATCTCGATCTCTGGGGCTCGGCGGCGCGCCGCATGGCGGGCGAAGCGGCGCAGGCCGCGGCCGAGCCGTCGCCGCGCGACAAGCGCTTCAGGGATCCGGAGTGGAAATCGAATCAATTCTTCGATTTCGTGCTGCAGCTCTATCTGCTCACCACGCAGTGGGCGAACGAGTTGGTGAAGAACGCCGAGGGCATCGATCCGCATACGCGCAAGAAGGCCGAGTTCTACGTTCAGCAGATCACCAACGCGATCTCGCCGTCGAACTTCGTGCTCACCAACCCGGAGGTGCTGCGCGAGACGCTGGCCTCCAACGGCGACAACCTCGTTCGCGGCATGAAGATGCTGGCCGAAGATATCGAGGCCGGACGCGGCACGCTGCGCATCCGCCAGTCCGACCCGTCCAATCTCGTCGTCGGCGTCAACATGGCGACGACGCCGGGCAAGGTGATCTACCAGAACGACCTGATGCAGTTGATCCAGTACACGCCGACCACGGAGACGGTGCTGCGCACGCCGCTTCTGATCGTGCCGCCCTGGATCAACAAGTTCTACATTCTCGATCTCAAGCCGGAAAAATCCTACATCAAATGGTGCGTCGATCAGGGCATCACGGTGTTCGTGATCTCCTGGGTCAATCCCGACAGGGAACTCGGCAGGAAGACCTTCGACGACTACATGAAGGAAGGCCCGCTCACCGCGATGGACATCATCGAGAAGGTGACGGGCGAGATGAAGGTCCACACCGCCGGCTACTGCGTCGGCGGCACCCTGCTCGCCTCGACGCTGGCCTGGCTCGCCGAGAAACGGCGCCAGCGCGTCACCTCGGCGACGTTCTTCGCTGCGCAGGTCGACTTCACCCATGCCGGCGACCTGCTCGTCTTCGTCGACGAGGGCCAGATCTCGACGCTGGAGCGCGAGATGGAGGCGCGCGGCGTGCTCGAAGGCAGCAAGATGGCGATGGCCTTCAACATGCTGCGCTCCAACGACCTGATCTGGTCGTATGTCGTCAGCAACTACCTGAAGGGGCAGCAACCCTCCTCGTTCGATCTCCTGCACTGGAATTCCGACGCCACGCGGATGCCGGCGGCCAACCATTCCTATTATCTGCGCAACTGCTACCTGGAGAACCGCCTCACCTCCGGCAGCATGGTGCTCGACAACACGCTGCTCGACCTGTCGAAGGTCAAGGTTCCCGTCTACAATCTGGCCACCCGCGAGGACCACATCGCCCCGGCGGATTCGGTCCTTTATGGCTCGCAGTTCTTCGGCGGCCCCGTCAAATATGTGCTGTCCGGATCGGGCCATATCGCCGGCGTGGTGAATCCACCGGCGGCCGGCAAGTATCAGTACTGGACCAACGACAAGGTCAAGGACGTCACGCTCGCCGACTGGATGAAGAACGCCACCGAGCACAAGGGATCGTGGTGGCCGGACTGGCTGCAATGGCTGGAGGGCCTCGATCCCGAGCGCGCGCCCGCGCGCGCCGTAGGCTCTGCGGAACTGCCGCCGATCGAGGACGCCCCCGGCAGTTACGTCAAGGTCCGCGCATAGCGCCGCCACCCGCTCTTCGCTATAATCGGATGTCCCGTGCCGGGAATCGACATCAGTTGAGGGGGAGACCATGACACGCGAATTGTTCTGGCTGACGCTGACCGTGATCCTGACCGGACTGCTGTGGGTCCCCTACATCATCAACCGCTGTCAGGTGCGCGGCCTCTCCGGCGCCATGGCCAATCCCTCGCGCAACGACAAGCCGCAGGCCGATTGGGCGACGCGGCTGATGTTCGCCCACGACAATGCGATCGAGAACTTGATCATCTTCGCGCCGCTGGTCCTGATCCTCAACGCAATCGACTATTCCACCAAATGGACCGTGATGGCCTGCGCCGTCTACTTCTGGGCCCGCGTCGCCCATCTGATCGTCTACACGCTTGGCCTGCCGGTGTTCCGCACGCTGGCCTTCACCGTCGGCTTCCTCGCCCAGGCCGTGCTGGTGCTGGCGATCTTCAAGGTGCTTTGAGGCGCCCTTACCCTTGAGAAAGCGCGGGTTCCTTGCCGGCGAGATAACGGCACGACGAGGGCCCGCTCATGCAATTCAACCAATCAGCGATCCAATGGCCGGGCGTTCCACTGGCGCTCGGCTCAGCCGTGCTGTTTGGGGCTGCAGCGCCGCTCTCCAAATTGCTGCTCGCCAGCATCGGCCCGCAGATGCTGGCCGGGCTGCTTTACCTCGGCGCGGGTCTTGGCCTCGCAATCATGCACGCCACCCGCTCGGCGCTTGGGCTCGCGGCGCCTGAGGCGCCTCTAAGACGCCACGATCTGCCCTGGCTCCTCGTCATCGTCATCTTCGGTGGCATCCTCGGTCCGGTGCTGCTGATGCTCGGGTTGGGCCGGACGCTCGCCTCATCCGGATCACTGCTCCTCAATCTCGAAAGCCTCGCAACGATGGGGATTGCCTGGCTGGTGTTTCGGGAGAATGTCGACAGGCGTTTGCTGCTCGGTGCTCTGGCGATCATACTCGGCGCCATCGCCCTTTCCTGGGACGGCTGGAGCGTTTCGTTCGACGTCGGCGCAGCGATGATCGCGGGAGCCTGCATCTGTTGGGGGATCGACAACAACCTGACGCGCAAATTGTCGGCGGCCGACCCCGTCACGATTGCGATGATCAAGGGCCTCGCTGCCGGAACGGCGAACATGGCAGGCGGATTTTGGCTCGGCGATACCCTGCCATCTGTCGGTGTCGCAACGCTGGCGGCCCTGCTCGGATTCTTTGCGATCGGGGTCAGCCTTGTCCTGTTCGTGCTGGCGCTTCGTCATCTCGGCACCGCGCGTACCGGGGCTTACTTTTCGCTGGCCCCGTTCATCGGCGCGTTGATCGCGCTAACCCTCGGCGAACCCCTGACATTCAAGCTGGCTTTCCCGGCCCTGCTGATGGGACTTGGACTTTGGCTCCATCTCACCGAACGGCATCAGCATGAACATGTTCACGAGGCGCTTTCGCATGAGCACCGTCACGTTCACGACGCTCATCACCAGCATCACCACGACGGCCCGACAGCCGAGCCGCATTCGCATTGGCACGAGCACAAGCCGATGCGGCACAAGCATCCGCATTATCCTGATCTGCATCATCGTCACGAGCACTGAGTCGTCTGGCGTGCTCGCGCGGTCTTCAAGTCGGTCGGAGAACTATCTCCACAATGAGGCCACTACAAAAGCCCCGGAGCCAGGCCAGGCTCCGGGGCTTTTCATTGTCGCCACGCAGGCTGTTTCCTCAGTACTTCGCAACAACCGGCGAGTTGAAGTGGTAGTTGATGCCGGTGCGGAAGATGTGTTCCGTCACCGAGCGCGTCGAGGTCGTCGGCGCGGCGCCGAGGATGAAGCTGTCCGACGTCGAGCCGAGATCGACGTAGAGATACTCCGTCTTGGTCGTCCAGTTCGGACCCAGCAGGCCAAGCAGCGTGAACGGCGTCTCGAAACCCGCACCGGCGGTCCAGCCGGTCCTGGTATGCTCGAACGATTGCGTCACCGGGCCGACGAAGGAGGTTGTGTTGATCTTGGTCTTGACGCTGCCATAGGCGAGACCGCCGGTCGCATAGAACAGGGTCGACCCGACCGAATAGCCGAGGCGGCCGCGCACCGTGCCGAACCACGGCAGCGTGGCATCGTAGGCCACCGTGAGCCCGGGCGTGCAGGCGAGGATGCAGGTCTTGTTGTCCTGCTGGGTGCTGCCCTGGATATCGGCTTCGAGACCGAACACCCAGTTGGCCGCCTGCCAGTTGTAGCCGGCCTGGACGCCGCCATTGATGCCGTCGGGCGCGAGGTTGAAGCTTTGAACGATCGGCGCCGCAGGGATGCTCAACGTACTGCGGTCCCGCCCGGTGCCGGAGCCGAAATTGCCGCCGAGATAGAAACCGGCCCAGTTGGCCGCAGCGACCGGCGCGTAGGGCCTGCCGTTGATCCGGTAATTCAGGCCGACCCGGAAGATGTTCTCGCGAAGCTCGGTCTGGATCGGCGTGGTGGCGCCCAGCGTGGCGAGGTCGCTTCGGTTGCCGAGATTGAGGTAGAGATACTCAATCTTACCGGTCCAGTTGCCGCCGAGCGCGGCTTCGACGCCGCTGCCCACCACCCAGCCGCCCGCGGTGCGCTCGTTCAAGAACGTGTTGGTGGCGCCGCCGAACGAGGCGCTGGCGCTGGTCTTGACGTTGGCGTAGGCGAAACCGCCGGTCACGTAGCCCAGCGCCGGACCGTTGGCGATGCCGATGCGCCCGCGCGCCGTGCCGAACCAGTCCAGCTTCTGGCTGTAGTTTCTCAGGACGCCGACTTCGTTGAACGTCGTGCGATGATCGCTGAGGTCGGCAGCCTGAATATCGGCTTCGACACCGAACACGATCAGTCCGATCACCGAACCGGTCTGCCAGTTGTAGCCGATCTGGCCACCACCAAGGCCGCCTTGCGGCGACGCGTAGAACGAATTGACCGATCCCACGCCGAGCCAGTCGTGCTGGAAGCGGTCGCGGCCAATGCCGACGCCGGCATTGACGCCGATGTAAAAGCCGGTCCAGTCGTAGACGGCGGCCAGTGCGGGCGCTTTGGTGTAAGGCCGCGCAGCAAGATCTGCAGCGAGTGTCGGGACGGATCCCAAGCCAACGAGCGCGGTGGCGAGCAGAAACTTCTTCATTTGCATCAACGGCATTCCCGGTCCGGCATCAGTGCGTTCCCGACACAATTGTTGCCGGTACTTGAGCCTTGTTTCTACTGGATTCGCATATGAATGCTGTAGCGCGTCAGCCACATCTCCGAGCCGAATTCGCTGCCCAGGATTCGCTGCCCATGCCATGGCAATATCCGGGCAATTTCATCGGCTTGGTGGTCAACCGCCTTTTTGCGCGACGACGAACAGCATCGGCGCTATCCTGTCGTCGAATCCCCTGACCTCGCCGCGCTCCATCGAAAGCGAGTTCCAACTCCCTGCCTCGGCATAGGTCGCGCGCAGCCAGTCCTGCGAGGGATAGTTGTAGTAGCGGTCGAGCGTGTCGCGGCCGCCCGCCTCGCCTTCCTTGTAGCTCGCGAAGAACGCGCCGCCCGGCTTCAGCGCGCGCCAGATCAGCGACAGCACGGTGGCAAGCTCCTGGCGTGGAACGTGGAGCAGGCAGGCATTGGCCCAGACGCCGTCGTATGTTTCGACCTCGTGGAGATCGTGGAACAGCAGCGTCTCGACAGGACGGCCGAGACTCCTTGAGGCCACCGCAGCCATTTCGGGCGAGCCGTCGGTCGCGCGCACATCGAACCCGCGCGCCAGCATTTCCGCAGTGTCGCCGCCTGCCCCGCAGCCGAGTTCGAGAATCGCGGCGTCCAGCGGAAGTAGCGCGAGAAACGCCGCCAGCCGCGCACGGCGCGAGGTGATCTCGCGCCGCGCATAGGATTCCGCATTGCTGCGGTAGAATTGCAGCGTCGCTTCGTCCATGACGCTTACTTGTCCGGCAGGCCCAGCATCAGCCGCATGTTCTGCACCGCGGCTCCCGAGGCGCCCTTGCCGAGATTGTCGAGCCGGGCGACCAGCACCGCCTGGCGATGCTTTTCGCTGACGAAGACATAGAGCTCGAGATTGTTGGTCTCGTTCAGCGCCTCGGGCTCCAGCCGACCGCTCTTGGCAGCGTCGTTCTGCAGCGGCATGACCGAAACATAGGCGCTGCCCGCATAGCGCTTGGCCAGCGCCGCATGCAGATCGGCGCCACCGGGCTTGCCGGTCAGCGTGTCCAGATGCAGCGGCACCGAGACCAGCATGCCCTGCCGGTAGTTGCCGACCGACGGCACGAAGATCGGCCGCCGCGTCAGCCTGGAGTAGAGCTGCGTCTCCGGCAGGTGTTTGTGCTCGAAGCCGAGGCCGTAGAGTTCGAAGGATGGCGCGCTGCCATCCTCGAAGCTTGCGATCATCGACTTGCCGCCGCCCGAATAGCCGCTCACGGCATTGATCGTAACGGGATAATCGGCGGGCAGCAGGCCGGCATCGACCAGCGGCCGCAGCAGCGCGATGCCACCGGTCGGATAACAGCCCGGATTGGAGACTTTCCGCGCAGCCCGGATCTTGTCAGCCTGGTCCGGCGTCAGTTCCGGAAAGCCATAGGTCCAGTCGCTGGCGACCCGGAACGCCGTCGACGCGTCGAGCACTTTTGGCGCCGAAGCCCCCATGCTGTCGATCAAGGCCACGGTTTCCTTCGCCGCATCGTCGGGCAGGCAGAGGATGACGAGATCCACTTCCGCCATCAGCGCCTGCTTGGCGCCGGCATCCTTGCGCTTGTCCTCAGCGATGCTTTTCACGACGACGTCGTTCTGCTTCTGAAGGCGTTCCTGAATGCCGAGGCCCGTGGTGCCGGACGCGCCGTCGACAAACACGGCCGGCCTGGTCAAGACGCCGGCGGTCTTTGGCTGGGGGGTATCGGTGAGGGTCATGGCACGGTCCTTTCAAGCTGGTTCGTTTCATTGGCAAACGCGTTGGGCCGCGCCTCTCTCATCAACTGCGCAATCTGCTGCGCGCCGGCGTCGGCCTGCGAGGCAAGCGATCCCGCCACCGCCGCATAGTCGGTTTCGGATTTGTGCTGGCTCAGCTTGAAGCTGCCCTCAACCTCTTCGACCGTCATCTCAAGGCCCACAATCGCTTTCTTCAACGCTGCCAGCCGCCCGGCCGTCATCTTCGACGACAGCCACGGCTTCTTCGGCAACAGCCTGCCCTCGAACTTGGCGCTGAGCGTCTCGATCTGCTCGGCGAGTTCGTCGTCGGACATCGCCCGCACCGGGCCCGTCAGGTGCACCGCCTGATAGAGCCAGGTCGGCACCTGGTCCGGCGAAACGTACCAGTCAGGCGATACATAGGCGTTCGCGCCGGTAACGGCCAGCAGCCAGGACGTCGTCCCGTCGGCGAGCTTTACCAGCGAATTGTGACGCGCGACGTGGAACGCTGCCCGCGGCGTGCCGTCATTGGCCGAAGTCAGATAGAACGGCAGCGACGAGGCGATCGGCTTGTTGCCGTCCCACGCACAGGCCAGGCCGAAGCCGCGCGCTTCCGCGAACGCGAGGCTCGCGGCACGGTCGGACTTGAACGGTGATGGCGTATACATCTCAAACTCCTGCTTGACGTAGGAGCCGCCAGTTCAGACCGCGTTCTTGGAAGGGGAAGAAGCCGCGGGACCCGATCCGGCGGCAGGGGCGACAATCTCAGACGCAGACGTCCGCCCACACCGCGATAATGCGGCGGCGGCGAGCGATGATCATGGTCGAGGCGATAGTCATGGGCGCGGCTATAAGGCCGCGCCCGCCGGACGTCAAGTTGTTCCGTGTCTGAAGCTTCGTGTCAGATCACCGGATTCCAGTGCGACGGGACCACGCGGTAGCCGTTGCCGTCCTTTTCGACGTTGCCGAGCCCGGGGAACGGGTAATGGAAGCCCTGCACCTGGAGCTTCTCCGCCACCACCATGTCGTAGGTCTTGCGGCGGGCCTTCTCGGCCATGGCGGGGTCCTGGTCGAAGAAGGCGTGCCAGCCGGGATTGGCGGCAAACAGGTAGGGTATGTTGGTGACATCGGACTGGATGAACACCTTGCCGGCGCCTGACGACAGCACGTAGGAGGTGTGGCCCGGCGTGTGGCCGGCGGTCTCGACCGCCAGCAGGCCCGGAGCGACCTCCTTGCCCCACTCATAGGGCGTCACCTTCTTCTTCAGCCCGGCCTCGAGCACGCGGCGGGCGTTCTTGAACACGCCCGGCATGCGCTCGCCGGTCTGCTTGGCCATTTCACCATCGTCCATGAAGTATTTCCACTCGACGGAGGGCACCAGCACCTCGGCGTTGGCGAATGCGGGCGCCCCCTCGGCATTGAGCAGGCCGTTGATGTGGTCGCTGTGGAAATGCGAGATCACCACCATGTCGACGGCCTTCGGGTCGATGCCGGCCGCGGCCATGTTGGTGGCGAACTGGCCGACGGCGCCCTTGCTCGACGCGAACGCGCCGGGACCGTTGCCGGTGTCGAGAACGATCAGCTTGCCGCCGGAGTTGATGACCAGCGGTCCGAACTGGATGCTGACCTTGTCCTTCGGCATGTAGGCTTTTTCCAGTGCTGCCGCGACTTCCTCCTTCTTGGCGTTGAGGACGAAGCTGTCGCCGAGCGCGAACGTGTTGACGCCGTCCGAAATGACCGTCACCTGCACATCGCCAACCTTGTAGCGATAGAAACTCGGCGCCTGCTTGTCGGCGATCGGCGCAGCGGCGTGAGCGGGTGCTTGCGCCAGCAGCGGAGTTGCGGCGAGCGCCGCGGCGCCCGTGAGTGCGTGTCGACGTGTCAGTTCCATGATGATCTCCTCCCAGAGACGATGGATGCGGCTCCGCGGGATTTCCTGCTGATCGCCGCCCAGTGTTGTTATCGAACCTATCAACCATTCCCGGACAGCGCGACGACAGCCACGCGACGGCAATGCGGAGATGGCTACTGTATCGTGGGAGCTAACACCCGCAGCGTCGGCTTATTCCGGGTTGCGCCTCAAGCCACCCGCCACAGCCATTCGGCGAGTTTCCCCATGACGTCGCCGACCAGCAGCAATACCGCCGACCAGATCAGCGCCGAGACGAAATTGGCGATCTGGAACGGCCAGTAGGACATCTCGAAGATGCCGGCGGCGAGCGGCACCGAGGCGCGCAGCGGCCCGAAGAAGCGGCCGATGAAGATCGACGGCACGCCCCACTTTTTCACGAACGCCTCGCCGCGCGGCAGGATCTCGGGATAGCGCGACAACGGCCACATCTCGGCGACGTGCTCCTTGTAGCGATAACCGAACCAGTAGGAGAGCCAGTCGCCGAGCGCGGCGCCAAGGCCGCCGGCCAGCCATACCGGCCAGAAGCTGATGCCGCTGACGCCGACCAGCGCGCCGATCGCGACCAGCGCGCCCCAGGCCGGCACCAGCAGCGAGACGAACGCAAGCGACTCGCCGAAGGCCAGGACCATGACGACCGGGGCGGCCCAGGCCTGATTGTCGCGCACGAAATCAGCCAGAGCGCGCGCAAAGTCTTGCATATCTCGAGTGCCTTCCCCGCCCCGTTTCCACCGTTGAATTTTTCGTCCGATTCAAGGCAAGCGACAGGTAAGCCGGCCCCTTGCGTGACTTCAAGTCACAAAGCCGGGCATGGGCTGTGATCAACAGCCCATCCCTACGTACCGTTGTTCTTCATGCAGGTTACTGATCCGGATCAACTCTGCAGCGACGGTGGTCGCCCTGGCGGCCGCGGCAAGGCAACGCGGGACGGTGCCGCAGGTTGCAGGGTCACGATGACCGGTCATCGGTAATTCCTCGCCCCCGAAACAGTTCGGCAATCGCAGAATGAATGCAATGGCATATCCTCTCTGACGTTGCGATATTGCTGTTTGCAAGCGCACCTCTCAGACCTTAAGAGCCGCCAAACGCTCTTGCCCGTCGTCACCTTTTTGAACCCATCCGTGGCATAGTCAGAGCGACCGATTCGCTCGCGCGACCTGCGCGCAACATCTAAAGAGCCATGTCCAAACCATTGAAATCAGCAGCAAAATCCAAGCCCGACCTGTTCGGGGCGGAACCGAAGGGCCGTGCCGCGCCGAAGGCTGCGTCGCGGGCGGGCAGCGCCGAGGCCGGCTATACCGCCGCCGACATCGAGGTGCTGGAGGGACTGGAACCGGTGCGCCGTCGCCCCGGCATGTACATCGGCGGAACCGACGAGAAGGCGCTGCACCATTTGTTCGCCGAAGTCATCGACAACGCGATGGACGAGGCTCTGGCCGGCCACGCGACATTCATCGAGGTCGAACTGAGCGCCGACGGTTTTCTGACCGTCACCGACAACGGCCGCGGCATCCCGGTCGATCCGCATCCGAAATTTCCGAAGAAGTCGGCGCTCGAAGTCATCATGTGCACGCTGCATTCCGGCGGCAAGTTCGACTCCAAGGTCTACGAGACCTCGGGCGGCCTGCATGGCGTCGGTGTCTCCGTGGTGAACGCCCTCTCCTCGCGGCTCGAGGTCGAGGTCGCGCGCAGCCAGCAACTCTACCGGATGAGTTTCGAGCGCGGCCATCCCAAGGGCAAGCTGGAAGACCTCGGCAAGATCAACAACCGCCGCGGCACCCGTATCCGATTCAAGCCCGACACCGATATCTTCGGCGCCAAGGCTGCCTTCAAGCCGCAGCGCCTGTTCAAGATGACGCGCTCGAAGGCCTATCTGTTCGGCGGCGTCGAAATCCGCTGGCGCTGCGATCCCGCGCTGTTGAAGGGCATCGAGGATGTGCCGGCCGAGGATAGTTTCCACTTCCCCGGCGGCCTGAAGGATTATCTTGGCGCGGCGATTCACGCCGACACGCTGGTGCATCCGGACATCTTCTCCGGCAAGTCGGGACGCAACGGCGCTCATGGCGCCTGCGAATGGGCTGTCGCGTGGACGGCGGATGCCGACGGCTTCCTCTCCTCCTATTGCAACACCGTGCCGACGCCCGACGGTGGCACCCATGAATCCGGCATGCGCAGCGCGATGCTGCGCGGGCTCAAGGACCACGCCGAACGAATCGGCCAGGGCAAGCGCGCCGCACCCGTCACGTCGGAAGACGTCATGGTGGGAGCAGCGGTAATGCTCTCGGTGTTCGTGCGCGAGCCCGAATTCCAGGGCCAGACCAAGGATCGTCTGGCGACCGCCGAAGCGCAGAAAATCGTCGAACAGGCGATCAAGGATCCGTTCGATCACTGGCTGTCGGGCAATCCGCTGCAGGCCAACAAGCTGCTCGACTTCGTCATCGAGCGTGCCGACGAGCGGCTGCGCCGCCGTGCCGAGAAGGAGACCTCGCGCAAGACCGCGGTGAAGAAGCTGCGCCTGCCCGGCAAGCTCGCCGACTGCACCAACACCGCGACCGAAGGCTCCGAGCTCTTCATCGTCGAGGGCGACTCGGCCGGCGGCAGCGCCAAGCAGGCGCGCGACCGCAAGACCCAGGCGATCCTGCCCCTGCGCGGAAAGATTCTGAACGTCGCCTCCGCCGGCAAGGACAAGCTGACCGCCAACGCGCAGCTCTCCGACCTGATGCAGGCGATCGGCTGCGGCACGCTGGCACATTATCGCGAGGAAGACCTGCGCTATTCCCGCATCATCATCATGACCGACGCCGACGTCGACGGCGCGCACATCGCCTCGCTCCTGATCACCTTCTTCTATCGCCAGACGCCGCGGCTGATCGACGAGGGCCACCTCTATCTGGCGGTGCCGCCCCTTTACAAGCTGACCCATGGCAGCAAGTCGGTCTATGCCCGCGACGATGCGCACAAGGACGCGCTGCTGAAGAGCGAGTTCAACGCCAACGCCAAGGTCGAGGTGAACCGCTTCAAGGGCCTCGGCGAAATGATGCCCGCCCAGCTCAAGGAAACCACCATGGACCCGGCCAAGCGCACCATGCTCCGCGTGGTGCTGCTGGCCGACGACCGCGAAGGCACCGCCGATTCTGTCGAGCGGCTGATGGGCACCAAGGCCGAGGCCAGATTCGCCTTCATCTCCGACAAGGCGGAATTCGCCAGCGACGACCTGCTGGACGTCTGATTTTCCCGGTGCAGGCGTTTTTCTGGCGATTTCGAGCATTTTTGGCCCGAGATCGCCCAAATCTGCCCGTTTTCGAGGCAATTCGCGGCCCTTCGTTTTCCGATAGCTGTGCTCCCCCCGCAACAGCATTTTCCGGCGAACTGCGTATAGTCCCCTTACTGGATTTGGGAATCGGCGCTCGCGCACCCCGTAGGGGGATCTACCGGGGCACTTACGGCAAGGGAATTTGAAGATGAAAAACGTACTGCTCGCGCTGACCGCGGTGGTGTCCATGACCGGATCGGCCTTTGCGGCGGATCTCGCGGCCCGTCCCTACACCAAGGCCCCGGCAGCCGTCCCGGTTGCGGTTGCCAATTGGACCGGCTGCTACATCGGCGCCGGCGGTGGCGGCGCAATGACCAACAACGACCACAATGATTTCGCGACCATCGGCGGTGCAGCTCTTGGTCCCAATCTGACGACGGGCGCACGTGGCTGGTTCGGCACCGTCGGCGCCGGTTGCGACTATCAGGTCGACCGCTGGATATTCGGCGTGTTCGGTGACTATGACTTCATGGATGTGAGCGGCGATATTTCGACGGGCGGCACGTTCGCCCCGTCGCTCGTCGGGTCACAGAAGCAGGACTGGCAGTGGGCGGTCGGCGGTCGTGTCGGTTACGTGTTCCTGCCGAACTTCATGGCCTACTTCTCTGGCGGCTACACGCAGGCCCACTGGAAGTCGACCAACCTGACCGCATTCGGCGCCGTGGTTCCGACCTCGGTTCTGCCTGGTTCGACGAAGGGTGGCTGGTTCATCGGCGCTGGCGACGAGTACGCCTTGAACTTCCTTCCCGGGCTGTTCTGGAAGACCGAGTATCGTTACTCGGAATTCGACAGGGCCAACGTGTCGATCAATAACTTTGTCACGGGCGTTCCCACCGGCGTTTCGGAGAGCCAGAAGATCCGCGAGCACAGCGTTCGCAGCGAGCTCGTCTACCGCTTCAACTGGGGTGGCCCGGTCGTCGCAAAGTACTGATCTCTTCTTTCGAGAAGCTCAAAGGCCCCGGCATCGTCCGGGGCTTTTTTGTTGGCCTGACGGCGGGCCGCCGCGTCCCCTCAGATCCCGGCCACGGCCACAGCACGGCGCCAGTCGGCGCTTCGTGATGATCCCCGGGGAGTCGCGGGTGAGTTCAGGCCTTGCGAAGCCGGCCGGCTTTCTATTCGATCGGAAGCTACCGCCGCCGCCGGCAATGGTTTCCGGCGATGAGCCACAGACAGCCCAAGGCGAGGCCGCATGTCCCGCCACGGCGACAGCAACGGAGGAAGCCATGGCCAGATCGCTTTCGATCATCGGCTTTCTGGCACTCGCGATCGGTCTGCTCTGGATCGGTCAGGGCACCGGCGCGGTTGCCTGGCCGCGGTCGAGCTTCATGATCAATCAACTGCAATGGGCCGGATACGGCGCCGTGCTCGGCGCCATCGGCCTGATCCTGATCTGGCAAGGCAATCGCTAGATTCGTAGGATGGGCGGAGCGCACCCATCAACACCCTGCGCGGGATCGACGATGGAGATCGCTGCGCTCCACTCCTCATCCTGCAGAAACTGGACAACAAGCATGGCAACAGAACTCTTCGACCTCTCAGGCAAGGTCGCCATCGTCACCGGCGGCAATGGCGGCATCGGGCTCGGCATGGCCCGCGGATTGGCGAAAGCCGGCGCTGCCGTCGCGATCGTCGGCCGCAACGAGCAGAAGTCGGCCGCGGCCGTCGCGGAACTGAAGCAGGCCGGTGCCAACGCGATTTCGGTGGCCGCCGACGTCACCGACAAGGCTGCGGTCGATGCCATGGCCGAGCGCGTCGCCCGCGATCTCGGCCGAATCGATATCCTCGTCAACAACGCCGGCATCAGCATCCGCAAGCCGCCGCACGTGCTCGATATCGCCGAGTGGAACAGTGTGATCGCGACCAACCTCACCAGCGCCTTCGTCTGTTCGCAGATGGTCTATCCGGCCATGAAGGCCGCCGGCGGCGGCAAAGTCATCAACATCGGCTCGATGATGTCGATTTTCGGCGCCAGCTTTGCGTCGGCCTATGCCGCGAGCAAGGGCGGTATCGTCCAGTTCACGCGCGCCTGCGCGGTGGCCTGGGCTGCCGACAACATCCAGGTCAACGCGGTGCTGCCGGGCTGGATCGACACAGATCTGACCAAACGCGCGCGCCAAGAGGTCAATGGCCTTCACGACCGGGTGCTGGCGCGGACGCCTGCGGCGCGCTGGGGCGGCATCGACGATTTTGCGGGCATCGCGGTGTTCCTCGCTTCTCCCGCGTCCGATTTCGTGACCGGAACGGCGATTCCTGTCGATGGCGGCTACTCCGTCATGGCATAGGCCACGGAGTTTCCGGCCGAAAGGCGGTTTGAGACCTGATCCGGGACAGATCCCGAGTCGCGCGAAGAACCGAGTCAAGGCTGGAATTAGGCGTTCGTTCTGGTTCGATCAGGCCTTACCCTCGGCCAGACCGCACAAAAGCAAAACCCCGGCTTGCGCCGGGGCTGCAGTTGTTTGGAGTTTAAAGATCAGATCAATATCTGACTACACCAGGGCCACCGAAGCGATAGTTGATGCGGGCGGTGACCAAGTCGATGTCCTGCCGAATGCCGACGTTGGTATAGCGCCAGTTTGCGTTGGTCCAATTGTAGTTCGTGTCACCCAAGAACATGTGATTGTACTCAACACCGAACGACCAGTTCGGGGTGAAGCCCCATTCCAGGCCAACGCCAACGTCCGCGCCCCATCGCGTATTGGATGCGCTGATGAAATTGACGTTGTTGAGTGCGGCCCAGTAGCTGTTGCTGGCGACCGCAGCACCGCCCTTGACATAGAACAGGACGTTATTGGCGGCATAACCAACGCGGCCGGTGAACAGACCGAGTGCGTCAACCGTTGTACCGACGGACCAGGCCGCATTGAACGGGTCGACATATGACCGGCTCAGATCAGCCCAGTTACCCTGAGCTTCGAGACCGAACACCCAAGAACCAGCCTGCCAATTGTAGCCGATTTGGCCGCCAACGGTGCCGCCAGATGCATTATCCGAACGAACGAGGAAGTTCTGCCAATCATATCTGGTGCTGCTCTGTCCCCAACCACCGTTCACACCGATATAGAAGCCCGACCAGTCGTACATGGCTGCCACAACCGGGGGCGCCTTGGTGTAGGGGCGCGCCGCGAGATCGGCCGCAGAAGCGCTCACCGCACCGGCGGCAAGAATGGAAGCTGCAAGTACCAGTTTCTTCATTACATTTCCCCTTGTGAACAAAAACCCAGGCAACAAAACCTAAATCCTGACCAAAAATACCCAGATTCGAACCTTTTGGCTGTCACCCGGTTGCTACAGTCGCGCGCAATGTGACCACCGGTTGCAGCCACAATTTTGCCCACAACTCCAGGACTGCGCGCCGCACCATCCGCTCATGACTTGGCATTGCCCCGGCTCATGCCGGGGCTTTTCCTCAGGAGATGTCTGGACGATCAGTACCTGGCGACGACCGGAGCGCCGAACTTGTAACTCAGGCGGACCACAGCCCACTGAATGTCGCGAGGCTTCGCGTCGAAGGTGTACACACCGGCGGCAGCGCCAGCGAGCTGATAGCTCTTGCTCTCGAACGCCGCGTAGTTGTACTCGACGCCGACAATCCAGTTCGGGGTGAAGCCGTATTCCCAGCCAGCGCCCACGACCCAGCCATTGTGCCACTGGGTGCTCGATCCCGAACCGACGAATGCCGGAACCGTGTCGACAACCGACAGGCGATTGTTCACGCCAGCCCAGCCGCCCCGCACGTAGAACAGATTGTTCTGCACGGCGATACCGGCACGGCCGACAACGGTCGCCAGCCAATCGGAACGCCAGCTGAACACGTCGTCCAGGCCAGCACCGAATACCGTGTTGAGCACGGTGCCGCGGGTGTCGAGGCCGGAAATCGTGCCTTCGAGACCGAACACGAACTGCCCGGCCTGCCAGTTGTAGCCGAGGTGGCCACCACCAAACACGCCGGTTCCGCGCTGACGGAAACCGTTGCCGGGGCCGAGATCGCCGAAACCGGTGGTGTTCGCGGTATTCACCCACTCCTGGTTGGTCCAGGCGCCACCGACGTGACCGCCGATGTAGAAGCCACCCCAGTTATAGACGGCCGCAACCATCGGCGGCGCCTTGGTGTACGGACGGGCTGCGAGATCCGCGGCCGATGCGCCAAATGTGCTTGCGATCAAGGCTGCGGCTGCAAGTGCCAGTTTCTTCATCTTGTTACCCCTTCTGCACAGCAGAATTCGACACTGAATTCCCCAAATGATGCCGAACCTTACGGGGATTCTTGCCTTTTGGCTGTCACCCGCTTGCTACAATTGCGAGCAATCTGTGTTCGATACTGTGAGTACGCGCATTCCAGTCCCGCTGAGGCTCCAAACCACGGTCCTTTATTAACCAAATTCGCAACAAGTCGCCCTCACGATTCGCTACGGGGATTCGACAGGCCCGCCGATACGGCCGGAATCGTGCACATGCTCGGGCCGCACCCCAACGCCCACAAATCTCGCGGTGATCCCCTGCAACCAGGGGATGGCGGTGACGATCCGCATGACCAGCGGAACCTTCAGCGGCTGGTTGCCGGGCTTGAGGGCGGCGCCGACGATGGTGTCTTGCGCGATCACCTGCATCCGCTGCGTCATCTTCACCGGGAACTCGCGGCGGCGACGAACGGCGTCGAGTTCCGCCTCCGGCGGACATCCATGCCTGAGCTTCGCCGCCAGCAGGTTCGCGGTCGCCACCGCGTCCTGCACCGCCAGATTGACGCCGACGCCGCCGATCGGCGACATCGCATGCGCGGCATCGCCGATGCACAGCAGCCCCGGCCGCGTCCACCGCTTCAGGCGGTTGATCGCAACCGTCAGCAGCTTCACGTCGTCCCAGCTCCTCACCTCTGACAGCCCCGGCTTGAGGATCGGCGCCATGCGCGCGACCTCGTCGAGCAGCGCCGGCAATCCCTTCGCCTTCACGGTCTCGTACTGGCCCTTGGCAATGACGAACGCGCATTGCCAGTAGTCGCCGCGATCGAAGGTCACCATCATCTTGCCGGGATCGACGCGGGCGAACAGGCTTTCATTTTCGTCCGCCCGCTTGCCGGCGCGAAACCACAGCACGTCCATCGGCGCGCCGATTTCCTCGACCTCGAGGCCGGCGCGCTCGCGCACCAGCGAATGTCGGCCGTCGCAGGCTACCGTCAGGTCCGCCTCGATGTCGATCACGCCGTCGGGCGTCCTTGCCCTGACCCCGGTGACGCGCTCGCCGTCACGCAGGAGATCGACAGCCTCCGTCGACATCATCACTTTCAATGATGCGAAGCGCCTGCCGGCCTCGCGCAGGAAGTTGAGAAAGTCCCACTGCGGCATGAACGCGATGAAAGGATATTTGACGTTGAGCCGGCCGAGATCGGCGATCCTCACCGTTTCTCCGCCGAACTTGCCTTCCATGCGCTGCAGCCGCTGATGCGGCAGCTTCAGGAATCCCTCGATCAGCCCGAGTTCATCCATCACCTGCAGCGTCGAAGGATGCACGGTGTCGCCGCGAAAATCGCGGAAGAAGTCAGCGTGCTTCTCCAGCACGACAACGTCGATGCCGGCGCGTCCGAACAGATATCCGAGCATCATGCCGGCCGGCCCGCCGCCGACGATGCAACAGCGCACCTTCATCGCACGCTCCGCTTCCCGGCAAGGGAAATATCTATTCTACCATATTGTGCTGCTGCCAGCGCAGCAGATGGGCCTGCAACCGCCAGATCACCGCCGACAGCGCCACTCCCACCAGCATCAGCACGATCACCGCGACCATCATCCCCGAGGCCTCCGCCCGCGCCTCCGATTCGATGATCAGGCGGCCGATCCCGCGCTCCGCGCCGATGAATTCGCCGACGATGACGCCGATCAGCGCAAAGGAGATCGCCGGCGAAAGCGAGGCAAACACCCAGGCCATGGTCGAGGGAATCACGACGGTGCGGGTGATCTGCCATTCGCTCGCTCCCAGCAGCCGCGCGGCGTTGATGAACCCCTCGTCGATCGAGCGCGCGCCCTCGAAGGTGTTGAAGAACACCAGGAACACCACCACGATCCACGAGGTCACGATCTTGGAGGTGTCGCCGATCCCGAACGCCAGCACGATGATCGGTGCCAGCGCGATCCGGGGTATGGAATTCACCGCGGTGATGAACGGCTGAAAGATCGCGCTGAGCCGGTCGGAACGGCCGAGGATCAGGCCCGCGACAAAGCCGCTCGACACGCCCGTGACGAAGCCGAAGAACGTGTTCTTCAGCGTAATCGCGGTCGCAATCCAGAGATTGTTCTCGTTGCGCGCCATGCACTTGGCAAAGTCGCCATTGAACCAGCCGTTGAAGGTGCCGAGCTTGGATTTGAGGCAGCTCAGGATCAAAAAGTGCTCGAATATCTGCGAAGGCTTTGACACGAAATAGGGGTCGAGCAGATCGGGGACCAGCCAGGGTGCGATGGCATGGAGGTCATAGCCCCATTGCCAGATCGACAGCGCGGCAGCGCAGATGAGTATCTGCCAGCCGAGCGTGCTGCCAAAGCGGCGTGTCCTCATGGCTTGCGCCCCTTGACGAACTCCTCGCCGAGCGAGTGCCAGATGTGCTGGAACAGCTCGGCATAACGCGGCGTCTCTCGCACCTTGACGGCGTCGCGCGGCCGCGCGAAGTCCACCTCGAACATGTTCTTGATCCGGCCGGGACGCGCCGAGAACAGGATGATGCGGTCGGCGAGCGTCAGGGCCTCGCCGAGATCGTGGGTCACGAACAGCACGGTTTGCTGCTCGCGCTCCCATATCCGAAGCAGCACCTCGTGCATGTCGATCTTGGTGTGGGTATCGAGCGCGCCGAACGGCTCGTCCATCAACAGGATCTGCGGCTCGACCACCAGCGTTCGCATCAGCGCCGCGCGCTGCCGCATGCCGCCCGACAGCGCCGACGGATAGGCGCTCTCGAATCCCTGCAGGCCCGCCTGCGCCACGCAGGCCGCGATCCGCTCCTTGCGCTCCGCTTCGGGAACGCCCGCCAGTTCCAGGCCGTAGCCGATATTGTCGGCGACGGTGCGCCAGGGAAACAGCGTATCGCGCTGGAAGATATAGCCGACATTGGGCGTCGCCTTGCCCGCAACGACCGGCACGCCGTCGATCAGGATCTGACCGCCGCTCGGCTTGATCAGGGTCGCGATCATGTTGAGAACGGTGCTCTTGCCGGACCCTGACGGCCCGAGAAGCGCGACGAACTCGCCGCGCCGGACGCCGAAGGAAACATCGCGCACCGCCTCGATCGCGGTGCCCGCGAGCTGGAACGTCTTGCTCAAACCCCTGACGTCGACGCGCTGGACGCTGGATTGTCCACCCGGCAGGCCAGCGGAAAGGTTCTGCACGTTCAAGCCGGATACGCCTTTCGCGCCGCTTCGATAAAGGTCGGACTGACGAGATCGGCCGGTGTCAGCGGCTTGATGCCGGTCATTTCCCGGAACCAGACCTTTTCTCCCCGCGCCCAGGCCGCCGCGTCGATCGACGCATCGTAGTCCGTGACCTTTTGCAGCGCCGTGATCTCGATAATGTTGGCCGCGCGCGAGGTGCTGCCGACATAGGGCTCGATCGCGTCAAAAACTTCGTCGGGCGAATGCTTCCTGATCCACTGCGTCGCGCGCCAGATCGCGGTGACGAAGGCCTGCATCTTGGGCGGATCCTTGTCGATGGTCGCCTGCAGCGTGAAATGCGACGTCACCGGCACCTTGCCGCCGATATACCTGTTCCAGATCGCCTCATCGGTGCCGTCGAACAGCAGCGTGCCCCAGCCCTGCTCCCTGGAATCGTTGAGCAGCGACAGCGAGCTGACGAGGACATCGACCTGTTTGGTCTTGAGCGATCCCAGCATGGTGTCGACATTCCCGGTGCCGATCCATGTGACTTTCTGATCGAGCCCCATCACCTCCATGTAATAGGACGCCCAGACGTGGTTGGTGCCGCCGAGCGACGATACCGAAACGATCGGCTTGCGCCCGTCGGGCCGCTTCCACTCCGTCAGCTTCTCCAGCGAATTGATGCCTTGATCCCAGAGATCCTTGCGGATGATGAACATCACCGAGCTGGAACGGGTATCGACCGGCATCAGGACGCGCCCGTTGCGGCCGCGATTGCTTAGCTGCATCGGATGCGTGATGTCGCCGATGCCGATGTCGCCTTGCGCGGAAGCGATGATCTCGCGCGTCTTGACGCCGCTGCCACCCTGGATCAGCTTGCAGTCGAGGCCGGCTTCCTTGAAGTATCCCAGTTTATCGGCGACGAACTGCGTCTGATAGACCGGCACCGCGACCGGATAGATGACGCGGCCGGTCTTGTCCTGCTGCGCCCAGACCTTGCCTGACGCGATCGAGGTTGTGCCCGCCGCCACGATCTTCAGCGCCGAACGCCGGCTGAAATGTGCCATCACGCGCGCTCCTTTTCCCTGGCGGCGACCTTCTCCAGCGCATTGAGCACCGCGTCGCCCATTTCCTGCGTTGAAAGCCGCCTGGCTCCCGCTTCCGCAATATCGGCGGTTCGCGCGCCGTTCGACAGCGCGCTGGCCACGGCCTTTTCGAGCAGATCCGCATCGTCGGGCCGGTCGAACGTCATGCGCAGCATCATGGCGACGCTGAGGATGGAGCCGAGCGGGTTGGCAACGCCCCTGCCCGCGATATCCGGCGCACTGCCATGGACCGGTTCATAGAGCGCCCGGCGCCGGCCATATCTGTCCACCGGGCCGAGCGAGGCCGACGGCAGCATGCCGAGCGAGCCCGACGCCATCGCCGCGCAATCCGACAGGATGTCGCCGAAGATATTGCCTGTCACCATGACGTCGAACTGCGCGGGATCGCGCACGATCTGCATCGCGGCGTTGTCGACATACATATGCGTGAGCTCGACGTCGGAAAATTCCGCGGCATGCAAGGCAATGACTTCCTCACGCCACAGCACGCTGGTTTCGAGCACGTTGGCCTTGTCCACCGAGCAGACTTTGTTGCGCCGGGTCCGCGCCAGCTCGAAAGCGGCGCGCGCGACGCGGCGAACCTGATCGGTCGTATATTGTTCGGTGTTGAATCCCCGCCGCTGCCCGTCGGCGAGCGTCTCGATGCCGCGCGGCTCGCCGAAATAGATGCCGCTGGTCAGCTCGCGGATGATGACGAAGTCGACATCCCTGAGCACGCTGGCCTTGAGCGGCGCCGACTCCGTCAGCGCCGGATGGGCGACGATCGGCCTCAGATTGGCGTACAGATCGTACTTGCTGCGCAGGCCGAGCAGGCTGCCCGCCTTGCGCGCCGCCGGCGGGACCTCCCTGGTTTCCGGGCCGCCGGTCGCGCCCCACAGGATCGCGTCCGCCTCCTCCATCGCCTCGACGGTGTCTGACGGCATCACCTTGCCGGTCGCCAGATATGGAATGAGGCCGTACTGCGCCTCGCGCAGCACCATGGGAACGCCGCGCTTCGCCGCGAACCAGTTCAGCACCCGCTGCGACTGCGCCGTGACTTCGGGGCCGATCCCCTCGCCGCCGACCACGGCGACCTTTATCATGTTGGAGCGTGTAATCATGCTCTTGACCCTGCCGATGTTCCTGCGAAGTGAATCCAGGGCCGCTCCGTTCGGTCGGCCGCCTGGAACGCGCGTATTTCGTCGTCACGCTGCAATGTCAGCGCGACCTCGTCGAGACCTTCCAGCAGGCCGGCGCGCCGGCGCGGATCGATCGCGAAATCGTATCGCTTCCCCGATGGCGACAGGATCGTCTGCGCCTGCAGGTCGATGCTGATGCGCCCCGCCCCCTGCGTCTGCTGCACGTCAGCGGCAAGGCTGTCCACGATCTCCTTGTCGACGACAACAGGCAGAATGCCGTTCTGGAAGCAGTTGGCGAAGAAGATATCGCCGAAGCTCGAGCCGATGACGGCGCGAATGCCCATTTCCTGCAGCGACCAGACCGCGCCTTCGCGCGAGGACCCGCAACCGAAGTTCGGACCGGTGATGAGGATTTCTGCCTGTCGATACGGCTCGCGGTTCAGGATGAATTCAGGGTTTTCCGAACCGTCAGGCAAATAGCGCAGCGCGCCGAACGCCCATTTGCCGAGCGTGCCGCGAATGGAGTTCCCGACCAGCCGCTCGATGCGGATGATGACATCAGTGTCGATATTGCTGCGCATGATCGGAGCCGCGATCGCGGTCAGCGTGTTGAAGGGCTTCGGCATGTCAGCGCCCCATGGTTCGGACGTCGGCGATGGCGCCGGCGATGGCCGCCGCGGCAGCACTTGCCGGACTGGCCAGATGGGTTCGCGCACGCGGGCCCTGGCGGCCGACGAAATTGCGGTTCGAGGTCGAGACCGAGCGCTGGCCCGGCGCGACCACTTCACCGTTGGCGGCAAGGCACATCGAGCATCCGGGCTCGCGCCATTCGAAGCCTGCATCGGTGAATATCTTGTCCAGTCCTTCGGCGACCGCATCGCGCTTGACGATTTCCGAACCCGGCACCACCCAGGCCCGGACATTGGAAGCAACCTTGCGGCCGCGCGCGATCTCGGCGGCGGCCCGCAAATCGCTCAGGCGGCTGTTGGTGCAGGAGCCGATGAAGACCCAATCGACCGGAGTGCCGGCGATCGGTGCGCCCGGTGTCAGGCCCATATAGTCGATCGCCGTTTCGATCGCGGCGCGGCGCGCGGCGTCAGCGACCTCGCTCGGATTGGGCACGCGCCCATCGACGCCGATAACGTGCTCCGGGCTGATGCCCCAGGTCACCTGCGGAATGATCTTTTCGACATCGATGACGACTTCGCGGTCGAATACCGCATCGGGATCGCTCGGCAGCTTTCGCCAGGCTGCAACCGCCCGGTCCCACATCTCGCCCTGCGGCGCATAGGGCCGCCCGCGCAGATAGTCGTAGGTCTTCTCGTCCGGCGCGATCAGGCCCATCTTGGCGCCGAGTTCGATCGAGAGGTTGCAGATGGTGAGCCGCCCCTCGACCGGCAGATCGCGGATGGCGCTGCCGGCATATTCGACCGCGTAGCCGGTGCCGGCCGCCGCGCCGATATGGCCAATCAACGTGAGAATGAGGTCCTTGGCCGTGACACCCACCGGGAGCCGGCCCTCGAACCGCACGCGCATCGTCCTGGGCCGGCGCTGGATCAGCGCCTGGGTTGCCAGCACATGCGTCAATTCGCTGGAGCCGATGCCGAACGCCAATGCGCCGAGCCCGCCATGGGTGCAGGTATGGCTGTCGCCGCAGACGATCAGGCAGCCGGGAAGGCTGAGCCCAAGCTCGGGCCCGATGACGTGGACGATGCCCTGCCCGGGCTCATCGACGTCGAACATGCGGATGCCGGTCGCCGAGGTCTCCGCTCGCAAGCCGGCCAGCAGTTCCAGCCCAACCTTGCTGGTGCCGGCCCGCCCATGCGCCGTCGAAATCGCATGGTCCGGCGTTGCAAAGGTCAGCTCCGGGTTGTGCACGGACAGGTCGCGGCTCTTGAGGTCGAGCAGGCCGCGCGAACCGCCGAGGTCGTGCAACAGATGGCGGTCGACGTGGAGCAGATCGGTATCGTTGCTGACACGCGCGATGACATGCTGGTCCCAGATCTTGGCCAGCATCGTTCGAGCGGGCGTTTGCACTGCCATATCCTCCCGTTCTTCTTTTTCTATGGCAGGTCGATCACCCACCACGGACCGTTTTGTATGGCCGGTCATTCAGGTCTTCGCCCGAACACCGGGATCAAAACATATTGGAACCCTTGGGCCAATGTCTGTTTTGGACCGGGCGGCATGCGCGGCGCGGGACACCGCACGGAGGCGGCATGGCCTGGATATTCTCTGCTCCGGCCCGTCGGCAAGCCGTCACAATCGTTGAATTCCGTTCACATCCGGCTACCTTGAACCACATGACCCTGCCCCTGATATTGCTGGCAGCTATCGGTGTCATTCTGCTGGCAGAACGCAGCGCCAGACATCTGCCATTCGCCATTGCGGCGCTCTCCCTTTGCGCAGCCGCCATCTCATTCATCGTCGGAGACTTTGACCGGGCGATACTGCTGGCGGGCTTGCTGACCGCAGCCATCGCCGCCGCATCGACAATCAAGCACAATTACAGCGCGCTGAAGCTTGTTGTAACCGACCTGCCGCTGATGTTTGCGGGTACGGCTCGCTTCTTTGTCGCGCAGTACCCGCGCGCCGTGTTGTCCGCTCTCGCCGGGACTGCCGTACTCGTCCTCGCTGCAATCGGCACGCTGATCCACGGAACCGGACCTTCAATTCCCCTCGACGTCAGAGTGTCGTTCCTCAGCGTTTCACTCATTTGCGTTGCAGCGGCCTTCAGGAAGAGTGGCGGCGGCACCTCCTTCCAGCGCATCATGGCGCAGCGGCGGTGCTTTTACTCGACCTTCATGGCTTCGCTGATCGATCCGCATTCCTGGCGACAGGCCGGTAGATTGGCGCTGAGCGATATCGCAAGCGACCCGTTGCCGCTGATGCCACCGGTGCCGGCGCGCACCTTTGACTATCCCGACATTGTCGTCATCCAGCATGAATCAATCTTCGACCCGCGCATCTATGGACTTCCGATCGAGCCGACCGTCGAAGCGTTTCTGTCGCCCAGGAACGGTCTCCATGGAATCCTCAACGTCGACATTTTCGGCGGGGGTTCGTGGCAATCCGAATTCAGCTTGCTGACCGGTCTTTCGAGCGCCAGCTTCGGCTCAAGAGCCTACCACCTGTTCAAGCAGGGCGCGGGCCGCTTCCACAACAGCCTTCCCCATGCGTTGTCGGCGCTCGGGTACCGGACCATGCTCGCGTCGAGCTGCCGCCGCAGCTTTCTCCATTACGATGCGTTCTATCGTTCGATTGGCATGCACGACCGACTCTTCGCGGATGATTTTCCTCCACCGTTCGACGTCAGCCAGTTCGAGACGACAAATTCCGACGCAACGTTTCTGAAGGCAGCATTCGCCGCTCATGCGAAAGGCATCGCCGACGATCCCGCGCCACGCTTTCTCTATGCGCTGACCAACTTCAATCATGGTCCCCACAACCGCCGGCTGGCGGCTCCCGGACATTTCGAGAGCGAGCGCAGCTTTGCCGCATCAAGTCTTCCCGATGATCAGTATGTCGAATACTACACACGGCTTGCGGAGACAGCCTCGACCTGGGAACGGCTCAAGTCCGAGTTGGCAACGAATTTCCCCAAACGTCCCGTCATCATCGTGCACTATGGCGATCATCAGCCCGTCATGGCGAAGCGGATCGAACGGCAACTCACACTGCCCGACGATGCGCGGCGCGCGTTCCGTACCTTCTATGCGATAGAGACGCTGAACATCCCGCCCGACCAGCTTGTCTCAGGTCCGGGCGCGAACCTCGATATCGCTTTTCTCGGCACCGTCGCCCTGCAGCAGGCAGGCCTGCCGCTTGATCCGATATTTGCCACCCGCGCCAGCCTGCTCGACCATTGCCGGGAAACCTACTTCGCGTCGCCCTCCGAACGGAAGCGCCGGTTTCATCGCACGCTGGTGAATCTGGGCGTAATAGACACAGCGCCGGGCGCTCCCCGCAGCCGTTACGCACGCATGCCGACGAAATGATGGGGTGACCGGCATGCATCCTTAGCAGACATCCAGCAGGTCTCGCTGGCGCTCCCGGTGGTCAGGCAGGAGCTACTTCGTCCTGCCTGCGCCATTCGCTCGGCGCCATCCCCGACCATCGCTGAAACGCATGGGTAAAGCTGCTCGAATTGGCGTAGCCGAGCGCCAGCGCTATATCGGTGACATCCATTTTCGTCCCCGAGAGCAATTGGCGCGAAACGGAGAAGCGCGCCTCGTTGACAAGATCGCGAAAGTTGACTCCTTCCGCCTGCAAACGACGGTTCAAGGTTCGTGGATGCATGACAAGTTCGTCGGCCACCGCCTCAAGCGACGCATCGGGAAAGACCACCCGGGCATGGAGCGCGCGGACGACGGCTTCCGCAGTACTCGGTTGCGTCACAGCCCAATAGTCGGCGACACATTTTTCCAGTATCCGGCGTAAATCGCGGTCTGCACATCGAATAGGACGCGCGAGCAAGCTCGCAGGAAACGATACTGCATATTGTTGCGCGTCGAATGTGGGAGCGCAACCAAAGAAGCGATTGTAGGGTGCGATGTCGTCGGGCGCTCGTCGAGCGATCAAAATCTGCTCTGGCAGCACGCCTGCCAGTTCCAGCAGCATATTGCGAGCTACCGCCATCGCTCCTTCACTGAGTTGCTCGACCGACCGCATCGCTGGATGGTGAACGGCATATCCCCAAAAAGCCATCTCGTTCTGCACCAGCAGGTAGGCAACAGCACCACGCACATATCTTCTTTGATTTGTACACAAATCGAGTATCGCCGCCTTGAGCGTCGGCGCGTTTCGCATCAGCCGGCCCACCAGTCCAAGGCTGGCGGTGGCTCCTCGTTGACCAACCAGAAGTCCGAAATGCTGGCAACCTGTCGCTGTCACGCAAGCCTGGAGCAGACTTCCGAGCTCGACGAACGAGATCGAATTTTCGGAGCTTCGCAGCCTGTCCGGGTTGATGCCGACACTCGCGATCAGCTGCTCCGGATCCTGCCCCATTTCGCGCAAGACCTGCGGAAGCTCGACGACAACTCCGACGCGTTGCTGCCCTTCCATAGGAAGAACCCCTGGCCGATCAGAACTAATCGCTTGAAGGCTAACAAATCCGACACTTTGTCGCAAATTGGCAAGCGGCCTTTCCCTGCTTCTGCTTCGATCAGCAACAAGGAAAGAACGACACTGACTGACGCCGTAGGCATCGCAGTACCGCGATACGGGTCAGATCGATGAAGCGGGCGACGAGCTACCGGAGATGTCGACGGCGTTTCGGCGGCTGGTTGGCGAGATCGATGCTTTGGATCGCCTGAACCAATGGCGGATGCGATGCCGGTTATTGGCATAAAGCAGCGGTTGGAAGACCAACAGAGCATGACGCATGCGGTTCGCCGCGTGCTCCGTGCTCGGGTGATTTTCCCCAACACTTCCCTCGAAGAAATTGCAAGCGAGTTCTCAATGCAGCCGCGAACATTGAACCGCCGATTGCAGGCAGAGGGCACGACCTTCCGGGAATTGATCAGCGATGCACGCTTCGAAGCCGCGTGCCAATTGCTCAAGGTCACGAGAATGCGAATAGCCGATATTGCGCTCGCGCTCGGCTACGCCAACGCGGCCGGATTTTCGCACGCATTCCGTCGCTGGTCAGGTGTGGCACCGAGCGAATGGCGCAACCATGATCGATCGAGAATGGCGTCATGACAAACACCATCACTCATTTTGAAATCTACGGCGAGCACCCGGTCGCATTGGCTGATTTCTATCGCAAGGCGTTCGGCTGGCAGGTCGAGCAAATGGCGGGCATCGGCTACTGGCGGATTCACACCGGCGGCGCGGAAGGGCCGGCATTGCATGGCGGACTGACCTATCGGGCAATTCCAGGCCTGAACGGCTGGATGCTGTTCGTCAGCGTGCCCTCGCTCGATGAAGCAACCGTCCAGATCCAACACCTGGGTGGTTCGATTATCCGCCCCAAGACGGCAGTACCCAAAACCGCCTGGGTGACCATTGTGGCGGACCCTTCGAAAAACATCTTCGGCATCTGGCAGGTGGACCCGACTGCCTTTCCGATGCCCGAACCAGATTGAGGCCAATCACGTACGAAACCAGGAATTGCCAACACGAAATCGAGAGGAAACAACATGTACTACACAAACGACTCAATCCTGCCGGAAAACATGGCGCCGCTGATCATCACCGCAGCGCCGTACGGCCCGGCGTGGCTGCCGGGTGACGCGAGCGACATCGCCCTCTCCTGGGACGAGCAAGTCCAGGCCGCAGTGGACTGCTACAAAGCCGGCGCTACCGTGCTGCACTTTCACGTTCGCAACCCAGCGACCGGCATGGGCTCCTCGGACTTTGAGCAATACAATTACCTGCTCAAGCGAGTGAAGGAAGCCGTTCCGGAAATGATCATCCAGGTCGGCGGCTCGATCTCGTTTTCCCCGCACACGGCCGACGCCAAGGCGAAGTGGCTCGACTACGACACCCGCCACATGTTGACGGAATTGGATCCCAAGCCGGAATTTGTGACCGTCACGACGGGGACGAGCCTCTGGGATATTTCCGCCGCCTTCGGCCCCGAGGACGTAGTCGGGACACACATGGAAGACCCGAAGGTGCAGGCGGCATGGTCCGGCATGGTGGTCGACTCGACGCCTGCCTTCTACGTCGAGCACCTCAAGCGTCTTCGGAAGAATGGCATCCAACCCTACTTCGTTCCCGGACATATCCACCAATGGGAACTCATCGAACGCTGTATCCGCGCCGGCATTTACATGGGACCGATGAACCTCGCGATCTGCGGATATGGCGGCGGCACGCTCGGTCGCAATCCATTCGACTGGATGAATTTTCTGCAGCGCGTCCCGCAAGGGTCCGTGACGACATTCTGGTCCAGCATGAGGGGGCTGATTTCCCTCTCGGCGATGTCCCTTGTGCTCGGTCAGCATGTGCGGGTCGGCAACGAGGACAATCTGTGGGGCGCGGACCGCAAGCGCAGAACGACGGTAGAGCAAATTCAGGGAGTGGTGCGTCTCTGCAAGGAGTTCGGCCGCAAACTGGCAACTGCCGAAGAGGCGCGCAAGATCATGAAGGTCGGTACCTGGTACAACAGCGTCGACGAGACGCTGCAAAATCTCGGCATGCCGCCCAATCCTTCCGAGTTCAATCCAGGCTTCCTCACCTGGCCGACGGACGGGAAGATCAGGCCACCGGTCATCGGAGGCGACTCGCATCCGATCGCCGCGTGCATGATGGCGCCGGAGCCGGTCCGGGCTGCCCAAGCCAGGTTGATGGCAGCGAGGAAGTAGTCCGCAATATCGAGAAGGTCCCGCTCCTAAACGGGAGCGGGACTGAAACATTCATGAGTATGACCCATGTCCCAATCATCTGCCAAACCGAGCGCCGCTGGACCGTGGGACCAGGCCTTTGCACAACTGGAGGGCTGGGACCCGGACTGGGCTGCAACATGCGCAAAGATGACACTGAACCCCTGGACCAGCGGGATACTGCCCCGCAAATTCATTGAGCTGGTCGGCGTCGCCCTGAATGCCGCGTGCACGAACCTCAACCCCGACGGTACCCGCCGCCATATCCGCGCGGCATTGACCGCCGGCGCGACCCGGGATGAAATCCTCGTGATCCTCAAGATGGCTTCCGTGATGTCGATCCATTCCTGCAGCCTCGGGGCGCCCATTCTGCTGGAAGAGGCCAGGGCGGCCGGAGCGAAGCCGGCCGGCAGACCCGCAGCGCCGACACCGGCCTGCGACAAGATGAGGTCGGTCGACCAATGGAATTCCGCGTGGGACCCGTTTCTTGAGCTCGATCCGGTCTGGACGGACGAATTCATGGCCACCGGCGTCGGGATCTATGGAAGCGGCACGCTCACGCCCAAGGAAGTCGAGCTTCTGAGCATCGCCTTCGACGCGTCGTATACCCACATGTATGCGCCCGGCGCGCGACGGCACATCAAGGGGGCGCTCGCCGCCGGCGCTACGATGGAAGAAATCATGGAAGTCCTGAAGCTCTGCGTCGTTCAGGGCGTGCAGGCTTGCAATCTCGGCGTACCGATCCTGGCGGACGAACTGGAGCGATTGCAGCGAGCCGCTGCGACTCCGTAGGCCGAATTTGACTCGATAGGACCGGGCGAGCCTTGGTCGGGAGACAGAACAATGGCCGAGGATCATTTTAGCCGCCTGAAGCAGAAAGCCGTCGTCGAAGCGAAAAAGCTGCTCTGGATATTCGCCTATCTATGGGCGCTGCTCGGCCTGTTCGCGCTTCACAAATCGATCGTTATGGGCGAACCCTCGTTCTATCACCAGGGCTTCGCCGTGATAAATGCATTGGTATTGGCGAAGATCATTTTTATCGCGGAAGAATTTCACGTGGCGGAGGAACTCAAGGACAGGCCCTTGATCTACCCGATCACGTACAGGTCTGCCGTGTTCGCGCTGATATTGATTGCTTTTCATCTGCTTGAGGAGGTCCTCGCAGCTCTTTGGAAAGGCAAGTCAATCATGGACAGCATCGGGGCCAACAGCCTTTTGGAAATGCTTATCCTCGGGGTGATCATGTTTGTTGTGCTGATGCCATTCTTCGCACTGAGGGAAATCGCCAGAGACGTCGGTGGCGACAGATTGTTCGAGCAATTTTTCTTGCGACGCAGTCGATCGATCGAGTTGCGTTCCTGATGGCGAGGCGGCTGGGGATGGGCCGCGTTCAACTATGACGCTGTGTCCGACACGTTCACGCCCGCCACCCAGGCCGACAAGCCGCCGCAGGCGAACGATACCAAATGCGGGTTCGCGTGTCACACCGCCGTTCAGGCAAAGGATTACGTCTTCACGGAGTACGGAAGAAGGTGATTATAACAAGGTCGATGTAACGGTATTTCACCGGATCAGCGGCATGGTGGCAAGGATTGCCACCATGCCGCTGTAAGCTCCGTTAGGGCAGGACGTTGGTGAAGCCACCACCCACGCCAAGACCGCCATTGTTGGAGAACGCGCCGCTCAAGGCCGCGCCATTCGGACCGGCCACTGCACCGGACTGACCGGTTGACTGACCGATGGACGTGCCAATGCCCGCACTGAGGCTCCCCGCGGGCGTGGCAACGGCAACGCCGCTACCCACCGAAGTATTGACACCGTTGGCCGCCGAAGCAGCCGCGGCGTTGCCCAGCGCTCCAGCGCCGGTGAGCGTGGTCACATTACCAAGATTGGCACCGCCGCCGATGGCGAGCGTGGAGCCGGCGTCAGCCGGAACAGCACTGCACACCAGTGCAACGAACGCAGCACTCATCAATAGCCTCTTCATCATGACTTCTCCTTCCTCTCGGTTACCACCACGGCGGTTGCCGCGGCGGGTGATGCCGCCGTGTGAGACTTTTCACCACTCGTCGTCGCCTTCTTCGTTGCCGAATGGCGGACGGTGCGGGCCCAGACACGGCAGCTCTGCTGGGCCACATCGTAGTCGTTGCAAAGACGGGTCTTGCCGGTCGCCCCTTCGACCAGCCAAATGTCGCCGCCGGTGTACGGTTCATCATCGGAGGCTTCGGCCCGCGCGGAGCGGGTGGGGATCGGCGGCGGGGTCGGACGGACCGGCGCGCGCTTCGGCAGGTAGATGTCGCAAACCTCCGGCATCGCGCGGTAGATGTCGCCGTTAAGGCAAAGCCGCGCCACCGCGGCCTTCTTCAGCCCCATGCTCCACAGCGTCCGTGCATCGAGCCGCGCCGCGCAGGCGGGATCGGGGATCGTGGTGCCGAAGCTTATTCCGGTCCCGACAAACGCGCCGCCGGCGGAAACCGACCCGAGGCACGTTTCGAGCCCGGCCGCGGCCAAGCCCGGTGCGAAGACGCTTGGTACATTCTTGACTGTCTGATGGGCCGGAACGGAGCTGGTGCTGGTGATCGTCGCGACACCCGCGCCGCCCTGCCCCGAGATCGACTGCGAACTCGATGTAGAGCTGCCAACGCCAACGCCCGTACCCGTCGATGTCGATGATTGAGCCCATGCAGGCTCGGTCGCCGCCATCGCAACGATGGCAGCCAACAATAGCCGCTTCATGTGTGGTTCTCCGCGCGCCGGTACAGTGAAAAATTCACAACCGTCCGCCGACGGCACACAAAGAACAGAAGAAGAAAGGGCTCCCTGGTTCTCGCCCGTTCAAGCGACGCGACGCGCCGGTGAACTCTGCGATCGATTCAATTTATCTTAAATTTTAAGCTTTGCTTCACCATACTCGTTTCGTGGTTAACGGGCGCGGCGCGCCGGAGTTCGTTGCGCACCTGTGCAAGTCCATTCGATGCAGCGCTCGCCTTCCTCGAACCGGGATCTCGACCCAGGACTACTTCGCGTATTTGCCCGCGAGCTGCGGAGTGATGTCCGGATAGGCGCGACCGCCGCCTCGAGCCGCGGCTTGTAGCTGCCCCAATGTTCGATCAGCCCGTTCATCAAATCGCCGGGGCCGGTGTGCGGGATGTCCTTGACCTCGGCACTGACATCGACCACGGCGTCGCCCTTCAGCACACCGGGCTTGAAATCGTCGAAATGCAGTAGCTTCATCGCGTATTCCTCGCCTCTTATGCCGAGCTTGCGCCCACGTCGGTCCGATCGCGCAACGTCGCTCGTCTTCTCCATGCCCGCAGGTCAGCCATGACTCTTACGGTCGCCGCGAGGACCAGCACGCAAAGCGCCACCTTCGAGACCGTCTCCATCGTACCCTCGATCAATATGCCATGAACCACGCTCCCCGCGACGATGACAATCGCAAGCAGCCTGTGGGCGATGCGCCACGTTCGCGGTCGCAGCCCCATTCGCCGGCGGAGCGTAGCCAAAAGCGCGACGGCGAAGATTGCCCACATGGCGATCACACCCCAGGGGGAAAACGGCGTCGGCGATGCGAAGAGAAGCGCGTCGATCATGTCGGGCGGACTGGTGATCCAAAGGCCCCCGACATGGATCACCACCGCCACAACCAGCGCGCCGCCGATCCAGTGATGGGTGCGCCGGCTACGATAAGCCGACAGTCCCGGCAAATATCCGGCGATCAGCAACGGCTGAATGAGCATGAGCCCCAGCGCGATAATCCCGGCGAACCCGGCCAGGATGTAGACCGGACCTCGCCATTCGAGCAGCGGGCTCGCCGCTGCAGCGGCGATCGGCACACAAACGGCGGCTGCGAGCGCGACCCAGATCAGGGCCACCCGGGCCGATCTCCATCGCTCGGTTGGCAACTCGGTCAGGCCGGCTGAAGCACGAAATGCGCTTCCAGGCTGGTTTCCTTTGCGCTGCGCATCACGGGACGCAGGAAGACGGTTTTGAATTCCCCGCTGTCATAGGCGAGGTGGCCATGCGGCTGGCCGAAGATCGGAATGATCTGCGGCATCTCGAGACGGAACGCCCCGTTCTTGTCGGTCAGTGTGGCGCCATGGCTTTGCGGTTCGTGCTCCTGCCCCTCGGTCGTGTGCGCCCAGATTTGAATACGTTGCCCGGCAAGCGGAGCGCCGTCGCCTGCGCGACGCACGGTGCCGCTCATCCAGAAACCACCCTTGCCGATCCGCTCCACTGTCGGCGCGCCCGGCCGGTAGTTGTTGGACCCACCTTGCATCGAAGCGGTCGGCGCAAGCCCTTCCGCGCGGGCGGGCAATAGGAGGCCGGAAACCCCTGACGCCAGGACAGAGCCGCCAACGGCGAGGAGGTTGCGGCGGTTGAGTACGACGGTGGTCATGTCAATTCCTCCTGGCGACCGTGCAGTTGCTCCATCGAGGCTACAACAACAAGCGCGAGACGCCCAGTTGAGGGAAGCGAAGAGCGCGATGGGTCGCAATAAAAGTGTTGTGAACGGGTGTGATGCAATCCCGGCCCGACGCCTGCCGGCGAGCCCTGGCAGACTTCGCTGCGGGCCAGCCCGCCTACCCTGCGGCGGAACGAACTGGTAGCCTAACTAAGCCGGCGCGGCCGAGCGCGGCGTCGATGACAGGGAGTGATCAGATGATACTCAATCCGGATCATATCACTATCGGAGTGGCGGACGCCGGCCCGGCGATCGAGTTCTTCGCGCTTTTTGGTTTCAGAAAGAGTCACGTCGCGACGATCGACGGTGGCGTTCCCGCCCGCTACATGGGCATGCCCAGCATGAAAGCGCAGCACATCACCCTCGCACTCGAAGGAGCAAATTTTCCTTTCGAGATCCAGCGGCTTCAATTCGATCCGCCCCCAGGGACTGATCCGGGTGCGTACCCGACGAACCTGCGAAAGCGGGGCTTCAATCACCTCGCATTCCGCGTCGACGACATCGAGGCGGCGACCGCGTACCTCCTGGCCAACGGCGTCACCGTGCTGAGCGACGAGATGGATTACATCAGCCGAAAGCTGCGGCTCTTCGAGGGTCCCGAGGGCATCACCCTCGAGTTGGTACAGCGGGACGACTGAGCCGCTGCATTACCCCCGGAGTCCTCCGACGAACTGCCTGACGCGATCGAGCACCGCCTGCCGGTCGCCGGCGAAGGCAAAGTGATCTTCGCCGTCGAGTTCGATGAACCGCGCCTGCGGGATGTGGTCGGCGAGATGTCTGCCGGCGCCGATGCGGACGGCGCGGTCGCCGCGGCGATGCAGCACCAGCGTCGGCACGGCAACGCGAGCCAGCAGATGTCGCACATCGGTATCGCGCAGGGCCTCCAGCACGCCCTTGATGGCGCCCGGGCTCGAGGCCGCACGAAGCAGGCCTGCCCACCAGGCTCTCGCCTTCGCATCGCCGGCAAGGGATGGCGCGAACGTCTCGATACCGGCAGGCCCACCCCAGGCCGAAACAAGCTGCTGCAGCCACATCAAATACTGATCGGCGCGCAGCGCGTGCGGATAATCGGGCGCAGCGCTTCCCTTCGCGAGCGACGCGAACAGGATCAGCCCGGCGACGCGGTCGGGATGATCGGCCGCGAAGCGGATGCAGGCAGGCCCACCTTCGGACGCGCCGAACAGCACGACGCGCCGCGAGCCTGCGGCGTCGAGCACGGTGCGAATGTCCTGCGCGGTCGCCTCCGCGCTCGGGCTGAAGCCGACCCGGTCGGACTGGCCGACGCCGCGGCGATCGAACAGGACGAGGCGGCCCATTTCCGCCAGCGAGGCAAGGAAAGCCCGGCACCGCGCGTCCTCCCAGACCCGTTCGACATGGGACACGAAGCCGGGCAGCATCAGAATGTCGGCACGCCCGCTGCCATAGGTCTGGAACGCGAGATGCACGCTGCCGCCGCTGACATATTGCGTCGGCGGCGGCTCTGCAGCGGTGACGGCCTCAAGCAGCGCGCGGGTCTCGGCTTCCGGCGCCACGTCGAGTTCGTCGCGCAAACGCTGTGTCAGCGCTTCGTACTGGCGCTCGGCCCCAGCCCGATCGCCGCCCAGGATGAGATTGCGGATGAGGTGGCGCGCATAGATCTCGCTGAGCGGATCGAGCGCCACCAGGCGGCCGGCATGCGCCGCGGCGGACGCGTGGTCGCCCGCCGCGTGCTTCTCCTGCACCACCCGCTCCAGCGCCTGGATCGCGCGGCCGCGCAACGCCTCCTTGCGAAAGAACGCCCACTCGTCGAATTGCGGACTGTCGCCCGGCGAGAAGCCGTCGAGGAAGTCGGCCAGATAGAGGCCGCAGGCGCGCTCGAACTCGCCGCGGTCACAGGCCTCCTCGAACAAGCGTGAATCAAGATCCAGACTGACCGACTCCGCCAGCCTGACCGTGGATCTATCGGATGCGAGGACATCGCCAAGCGCGAGCTGAAGCCGATGCAGCAGCCGTCGCAGCCGCGCCCTGACCACGTCCGCAGGGCTTTCCGGCCACAACATGGTCGCAAGAGCTTCGCGCCCGACCGGCCCCCTCGCCTCGGCCAGATAGACCAGCAGCGCAAGGCCCTTGCGCAGGGCCAACGGGCACGGGCGGTCATCACACCGAACCTCCGGAAAGCCGAGCGTCCGGATGCTGAACGAAACCATGGCACTGCGATCTTCGATTGTTGCGTCCGGGGACGCAATTGCTGCGTCCGGGGACGCTGAGGGGACGCCGCGATGATAGCACCGGTGACATTGCACCGTCACCTTCTGGAGAAACCTCATGATCGGACGCGCCGCCGCCCTGCTCTACGGCCTGGCGAGCTATCTCATCTTCTCGGCTTCATTTGCCTACACCCCGGCCTTTCTCGGCAATTTTCTTGTTCCGAAGACCATCGACGTCGGACCGGACAGCGGACGCGCGCAGGCAGTCCTGATCAACACCATCCTGCTCGGCCTGTTCGCGATCCAGCACAGCGTGATGGCACGCCCGGCCTTCAAGCGCTGGTGGACCCGCATCATCCCGGCGTCGTGCGAGCGCAGCACCTATGTGCTGATCTCGAGCCTGCTGCTGATCCTGATCTTCTGGCAATGGCGCCCGATCGCCCCGACCATCTGGCACGTCGAGGGCTGGCCGGCAGCCATGCTCACGGCGATCTTCTGCATGGGCTGGGTGATCGCGCTGGCTTCGACGTTCCAGATCGACCATTTCGAGCTGTTCGGACTGCGCCAGGCTTTCGACGCGCTGCGCGGCGCAGCCGATCGCGTGCAGGCGTTCAAGACGCCGTTCCTGTATCGGCTGGTGCGTCACCCGCTGATGCTGGGTCTCTTGCTGGCGTTCTGGGCGACGCCGCATATGACGGCAGGCCACCTGCTGTTTGCCGTCCTCACATCAGCCTACATCCTCGTCGGCGTCAGGCTCGAGGAGCGAGATCTCGTTGCCGAGTTCGGCGCGAGCTACGAACGGTATCGCGAACGTGTTCCGATGCTGATGCCGCGCCTGTTCGGCGGCAGCGGCGCTCCTGCTGTACAAACACGTCGGGAGGCCTGAGATGCGCGCCATCCTTTGCAACGCGTTCAAAGGCGCCGAGGCCCTCGCATTCACCGAGACCGCCGACCCGCGCCCGGCAGCGAATGAGGTTCTTATCGACGTCCATGCCGCGTCCGTCGGCTACATGGACTATCTGATGAGCACGGGCGGCTATCAGATGCGGCCCACCCTGCCCTATGTGCCGGGAACGGACGCCGCCGGAATCGTGCTGGCCTGCGGCGAGCAGGTCACGCGCTTCCGGCCCGGTCATCGGGTCAGTTGCGGAAACTGGTTCGGCGCATTCGCCGAGCGCATGGTCGCCAGGGAAAGCAGCGTCGCATTGCTGCCGGCCAATGTCGATTTCACCGTGGGATCGACCGTCATGAACACCTATCTCACGGCCTGGTACGCGCTGATTGAACGGGCGCGGCTGCAGGCCGGCGAGACGGTGCTGGTGACGGGAGCCGCCGGCGGCGTTGGCCTCGCCTGCGTCGAGATCGCGCATTTGATCGGCGCGCGCGTCATTGCCGTCGTGGGCAGTGCCGCGAAGGCGGCCGTGGTCCGCACGCACGGCGCCGCCGAAGTCGTCGATCATTCCTGCGAAGACGTGCGCGATCGCGTGAAGGCGCTTGTTGGCAACAAAGGCCTCGACGTCTGTATCGACAATGTCGGAGGCGCGCTGTTCGCCACGCTTGCAAGGCTGATGGGCTGGAACGGCCGGCTGCTCCCGATCGGCTTCACCAGCGGCGAGATTCCGTCGCTCGCCATGAACCTTCCCCTGCTCAAGAACTATTCGGTCGTCGGTGTTTTCGTCGGCGCCTGGATGGAGCGCAATCCGGACCAGGCCGCGCGCGCGGTCGAGGCCATCATGGCATGGGTCGGCGAAGGCAAGCTCCGACCGCAGGTCGACCGGGTGCTTCCGCTTCAGCATGCCGGCGAGGCGATGACCCTGGTTGCGAACCGGAGCGCGATGGGGCGAATTGTACTGCGGGTCAAACAGGAGCCTTGACCGAAAGCAACGGGCGGCCGAGGGACGCCTGAGGCGCCATGACATAAATCAAGGGACAAAGGAACTCGACCTGCCAGCCTCTGCTCGGGCTGGGAGGGCCCAATATGTCAATCAACCGTCGTCAAACGCTTGCGGGGCTGAGCGCCGCAGCCTCTGTCCTTGCGCTTTCACGCTCCGCGCACGCCGAGTTTGATGGTCCTATCGTCAGGGCATTGGAGGGCGGCGAGGACTTCTGGGTCGCACAGGATGCGTATATTTACGGATATCCACTGGTCACGATGGAAATGACCCGCAGGGTCATGACGAATGTCGCGTCAGCCGAAGGTACGCGCGGACCGATGGGACAGTTCGTCAAGCTCCGGAAGTATCCGGATGCCTCCTTCAGGGACGTAACGGCTCCCAATGCCGACACCCTCTACACGTCGGCCTGGATTGACGTGGGGGATGAGCCATGGGTCCTGAGCATGCCCGACATGAAGGACCGCTATTTCCTCTTCCCGATGCTGGATGGCTGGACCACCGTCTTCCAGGTGCCGGGCAAGCGGACCACAGGCACGAAGCCGCAGACCTACGCGATCACCGGCCCGGGCTGGAAGGGAACGCTTCCCGCCGGAGTCAAGGAATACAAGTCGCCCACCAGCCTCGTCTGGATTCTGGGCCGCATCTACTGCACCGGCACGCCGGAGGACTATGCCGCCGTGCACAAGGCCCAGGACGAGTTCAAGCTCGTGCCGCTCAGCGCGTACGGCAAATCCTATTCCCCTCCCCCGGGCAAGGTCGATCCTTCGATCGACATGAAGACGGCGGTTCGCGAGCAGGTCAACCGCATGGACGCTGTGGCCTACTTCACCCTGCTTGCCCAACTGCTGAAGCGCAATCCGCCGGCTGCCGCCGATGCGGCCGAAGTCGCGGAGTTCGCGAAGATCGGCCTCGTCCCCGGCAAGGACTTCGATGCGAGCAAATTCAACGCCGCTTTCGCCAAGCGCATCCCGCAGATCGCCTTCGACCGGATCATGCTGCAGTTCAAGATCAACAAGGCGATCAAGAACGTCAACGGCTGGGCTTACGATAGCGAAACCGGCATCTACGGCACCAACTATCTCAACCGCGCCCTCGTCACGGCGATCGGCCTGGGCGCCAATCGCATTCAGGATGCCGTCTATCCAACGTCGCAGAAAGGCGCCGACGGAAGGGAATACCACGGCAGCAACAAGTACGTCATGCGTTTTCCGAAAGGACAACTTCCGCCGGTCGCGGGCTTCTGGTCGCTGACGATGTATGACGAGAACTTCTTCTTCGTCGAAAATCCAATCAACCGCCAATCGATCAGCGCCCGCCAGAACCTCAAGGCCAATCCGGACGGTTCGGTTGACCTCTACATCCAGAAGGACAGTCCGGGCCCAGACAAGGAGAGCAACTGGCTTCCCGCGCCCGCGGGCAAGTTCGTTCTGATGCTGCGCATGTATTGGCCGAACGAAAAATCGCCGTCGATCATCAATGGAACCTGGAAGCCGCCGCCGGTACGGAAGGTGACAGTCAACTAGTTAGGCCGCGAACCCATAAATCTGCCAGTGCACCGCTTGCCAGAGTCCGCAGCCGGCATCGAGCCGCTTGCAGCGATTCCTTCATGCGGCTCGCCATGGCGTCAACCGCGGAATCCAGCGCGGCACATTCGTCCGAAAGCTCTCGTACTCCGTGCCGAATGCTTGCTCGAGCGTCGGTTCTTCGTACATCACCACAAAGACATGGAAAAAAAGCCAGAGTAGCGCGCCGTACCAGAGGAGACGCCAGTCACCAAACAAAAGGGCCTGACCAAAAATGACTGCGACGACCGCGATGTAGATCGGATTTCGCACGTAGCGATAAAGGCCAGTCACTACGAGCTTTTGTGTCGGCGCGACCGGGGCGGGCGTCCCCAGTCCCTCCAGCGCAAAACGGGCAAATGAATCCAAAAGTCCGGGCACTCCGACAAGGATCAATATACCGCCGAGGATGCGGGTTAGATCGACGCCGAAAAAAGCTGGCCGAAATTCCCACTGCGTGACCCACCGGGGGACGAAGCCTGCCAGCACCAACGGCGCAATGACGAAGAACAGAGCGGAGCCTAGGACGGCAATTGCTTTCGACATTGCGCGCTCCCATGACCCGACCGTCGGCGTGTCGCGACCCGATACGGCAAACTCGCAGCCAACTATCTTGCGTTCGTCAAACTCGCATCAATCCGAATTTGGCTGCGTCCTGATGAGTCCACGCCCTGGCGCAATTCCTATTCGGCCTTGATGCCCGCGAACTTGATCACCTTTGCCCATTTTTCGGTGGCGTCTGCGATGATCTTGCCGAATTCCGTGGGCGTGCCGCCGAGCACCGTGCCACCGAGCTCGACGATCCGGGTCTTGACCTTGGCATCGGCGAGGCCGGCGTTGAGTTCCTTGTTCAGCATATCGATGATTTCCGGCGGCGTGTTCCTGGGTGCTCCAATGCCGGCAAAGCCGCTGGCCTCATAGCCAGGCACGAAGTCCGCCACCGTCGGAACGTCAGGCAAAACCTCCAGGCGCGCCGCGGTCGTCACCGCCAGGGCGCGCAACTGGCCCGCCTTGATCTGCTGGACCGATTCCGACAGCGGCGCGAAGATCACCTGCAGATGGCCGGCAATCATATCTGTCACTGCAGGCGCGCCGCCGCGATACGGGACGTGGACCAGATCGACCCCGGCCATCATCTTGAAGAGTTCGCAGGCAATGTTCTGTGGCGTGCCGGGGCCGGCCGAGCCGTAATTGATCTTGCCCGGGTTGGCCTTGGCATAGGCGATGAACTCGGGGATCGTCCTGGCGGGGACCGAGGGATGCACCGCGACGACGTAGGCCAGCCGCGCGGCGCAAACGACCGGCGCGATGTCGCGGATGAAGTCGAAACCCAGATTGCTGTAGAGCGCGGCGTTGATCGCGTGCGGCGTCACGATCTGCAGCAGGGTGTAGCCGTCAGGGGCGGCTCTGGCGACCGCCTCGGTCCCGATGTTGCCGCTGGCGCCGGCGCGGTTCTCGACGATGAATTGCTGGCCCAGTCGATCCGACAGCCACTGCCCCATCAGGCGCGCCTGGATGTCGGTCGCCCCGCCGGCGGCAAAGCCGACGACGATGCGCACTGGCCGCGACGGATAGGCTTGCGCCCGCGCCATGCGGGGCACGGCCGGCAATGCAGCCGCACCCGCGGCCAGACGAAGGAATCTGCGACGGGGAAATTCCATGGCGCGCCCTCCGCAGTGCGTGATGTCGCGGACTTGCTATCCGTCTGGACGCCCTGCGGGGACAGGCTACACCGGTTTTGCGAAGAGGCGAAAGAGGCATGTCACGGCTTGGCCCATGCGGACCTGCGTGCGGCTTTGGGCGATGGTAGCTGATGACGCTACGTGGATGTTACCGCCGCGCGACGCCCGCCTGGTCCAGCTTTGCCAGGAACGTGTTGATCGCGTCGGCGCCCAGCTTCGGCTGCTGGCACATCCACCAATGTCCCACCCCGTTCAAGACAGCGACCTCTGCGCCCGCGCGCTCGGCGCAACGACGCGCGAGCGGCTCACCGCCGCAGTAATGGTCCTCCGTCGCGATCACGGCCAGGCCGGGCTTTGCGGCCGCGCGCGACAAACCGGCGCCGAAGTCTCGCATCACCGGCTGCGCGGCCGATCTGTAAACCGCAAGGATCGCCCTGCCCAAATCCGGGTTTGTGCCGGCAACCACTTTCCGGGCGATCGCCGAGGTCATGCCGAGGCTCTCGAACCGCTGGACCCGCGCCTCGGCCGGTGCACCTGCCATCTGCGCGATCGCCTGCTCGCCGGCTTCCGGTTTCTGCCAGACCTGCGCCATGTCGTGCCAGACGTAATCAGGATCGAACGCACCGAGAATATCCGACGTCCAGGATCGTATCAGATCCGGATGCTCCATTGCGATGCGGACCACATGTCCCCCGCCCCAGTCGTGCCCGATGAGATCGACCGGTTGCACCAACTTCCTGAGTTCGCCCGCAAGCCAGTCGCGATAGGCATCGACGGTGCAATCAAAGCCCGGAGGGATCGCCGATCCAAATCCGGGTGGCGAGAGACGAACGATATTCTGCTCGCGCAGATGCGGGACGAGATCGTCCCAGACCGCTTCGGTTTCGGGATTTCCGTGAACGAGAACGATGGTCATCGCGAGTTTCTCCCCGACTGAGTCCGTTGAACAAGTGGCAATTCACACTCCGTCCTGGTTCGTCACGGTCCCCGCAGCAGCTTTATGCCGTGCGCGAGCGCCGTTTGCATCAATAGCGTGTCAACGCCGTAGGCTATCATGCGAAAGCCCCTGGCGCGAAAATCGCGCGCCCATTGCTCGTTGCCGGCGAGAAAACCTGGCGTCTTGCCGTGCTTCCTGCAGGCCTGGACCAGGCGATCGACGGCGGCGTGGAATTTCGGGTTGTCGAACTCCCCGGGGATGCCGATGAAGTTCGTCAGATCGTAGTGACCAAGCCAGACCACGTCGACGCCCTCGACCGAAGCGATGGCCTCGACATTTTCGCTAGCGGTCATCTGACTGAGATTGCGCCACGTCCGCTTAGACAAACAATGCAGATTTCCATCGAGCCGACCTCAAAGTCCGCTAAGGGCCGAAAGCAGTCACTCGATCACCTCGTCCGCGCGGGCTACAAACGCGGGCGGAAGTTCGAGCCGAAGCTGTTGGGCGGTCCTCAGGTTGATCAGCAACTCGTACTTTGTCGCTTGAAGATAGGGCATCTCGCCCGGCTTTCCCCCGCGCAAGAGTTCTGCCTGCTGTTGTGCCGATAGACGAAGTGCTAGTTTGAAATCATCTGCATAGGCCATCAGCCCGCCTGCTTCTACCTGCTCTCGTAAGCAATACATCGCTGGAATGCGAGTCTGACCGACCAGTTCGACAATGAGCCGTCTGTGATGGAAGAGCTCAGTCTCATATGCAATCAGAATGCCATCGGAGTGGATGGCTGTGATTGTCTCGAAGGTGCGTCTAAGCGTGGCCTCATTAACGGGTGTGTCTACGGGGGCCCTCACCAAGAGCACTCCGAGCCTCTGAGCCACCTCGCGCGTCGCCTTTCCTCCCGCGCCGTCCCATGCTGCCGCCGTCGAAACGAAAAGCACTCTTCGTAGGTTAGGCAACGCCTCGACTAGCATCTCCAGTCGCTTGCCCCACAGTTCAAATCCAGCGTCCACGCTAACACCGGTAAGGTTGCCCCCGGGATGCGCGATATTCGTTACCAACCTCTGCCGGATCGGATCGCCGGTTACGCTCACTATAGGGATCGTAGTAGTCGCGGCCATGAACGCGCGGGTCAAGGGAGCGCCTGACGTAGCGATCAAGTCCGGTTGGGTGCTCACGACTTCGCGTGCGAGTTCAGCGTACCGGTCTTGGTTTCCTGCAGCGGTGTATCGCTCGATGATCAAGTTGCGGCCCTCGACAAAGCCGAGCCGCTGTAGTTCCTGAAGGCCAATGGTGAAGGAGCTATCTCCGCCGATCTTCATATCCTCAATCCGCCCGGCAGGATGCGCTACGGCCATGCGCTTCATGCCAGTCGAAGGTTGCGCGCCTGCGCTGCCGGTCACTGCCGCCAGTACCAGCCCACCGATGAAATCTCTCCGCCTCAATTCGATCCCCAGCCCTAAGGGTGGACGGCGAGCTGATCTAATCACAGTTCATTCCCATCTGCCAGCCGATGGGGATGCTACGGGTCCCGGGTCAAGCCGGGACGACGGATGACAGGCCCGTGGCTCCCCTACCGCCGAAAACTCTTGATCTCCGACACGCTGCCGTCGCGATAGGTCAGTTCGACCGACACCGACCTGGTCGTGGGCGCGAGCTTCATATAGGGGTTGGCATCGTGCGGGATGACGCTGGGATCGCGGGGATCGCAGGGCGGCATCTTCAGCACCTTGTCGGGCACCGCGCTGTCGATGCCGACGCGCACTTCGCGGATCGCGCAGCGATACGACATCAGGTGGGTGTAATAGACCAGAAGGCCGTTGAATTCGCGGAACGACAGCCAGCTCGTCGCGGTCATATCGAGGATCTTGCGCTGTTCGCGGATCAGCGCGGCCTCGGGGTCGAAGCGGATCGGGAACGGCCCCTGCAGGTCGCCATTGGTGTCGACATAGCGCACCTGGATGTTGCCGGCCGGCGCATCGGCCGGGAGCTCGATCGAAGGGTTCGGCATCCGCTTGCGGGTGCGCGGATCGAGCGTGTCGATGAAGCCGGTTTCGCGGAAGTCGCCGGCTTCCCCGAGTCGCCAGGAAATGCCGAGCGTCGGATCCGCAAACGAGAACACGATCGTCCAGCCGCCATTATGGCGCGAGAACGACGCGATCGGCGCATTCAGCGATTCCTTCTGCGGCGGCAGCCGCTGCACCGGCGACAACGCCGCAAGCTGCTGCGCCGGTTCGGCGGGCTTCGCCGACACTTCAGGCTGGCCCTTCATCACGCCGTTCAGGAACACGTCGTCGACCATCTGGTCGAAATAGACCGGGATCTGCTTGTGGCGGACGGTCTCCGCCATTTCGCTGACAACGCGTCGCGTACGCTGCGCGACCTGGACGAGGTTGGCGCCGGGTTGCGTCAGCTCCCTGGCGAAGGTGCGCGTAAACACCGAGTTGGGATTGGCGTCGTCATTGGAGAGCCGGTCGAGCGCGGTCTGCCGCGGTCCCGCCGAGAAGATCGAGAACACGCCTTCCGGCAATTGCGTCATCGGCGCCAGGCCGCCGCCGCCGGCAACCGCACGGGTACCGGCACGCTCGAACGGATTGTTGCGGCAGGCGTCGAACACCAGGATCGCGGTGCGCACCTTGCGGTTCTGCAGCCGCTCGATGATGCGGTCGGCGAGAACAGAGGCGTCGCGCACCAGTTCTTCCTGGCCTTCGGTCGCCGCCGGAACGTCGGTCGGCAACAGGAAATTCTGGCCGGCGATTTCGAAGCCGTGACCGGCATAGAAGAAGAACGCGGTGTCGCCGGCATCGACCGCCTTGTCGAAGGCGAGCAGCGTCTGGCTGAACGCCTGCCGGTTCTGGTTCTCCGCCAACATCACCGTGAAGCCGAGCTGCTTCAGCGTATCGCCCATGGTGCGGGCGTCGTTGACCGCCTTCTGCAGCTTGGGCACGTTGCGGTAGTCATTGTTGCCGACCACGAGCGCCACGCGCTTCTCGGCGCAGGCGGGCGCGGCAAAGGCCGCGATGCACGTGGCGAAGCTCGTCACTGCGAGCAACCTGGAAAGCCAACCCTTCATCGAACTCCCCAAGATCGAATTCCCCAAGATCGAATTCCCCAAGCGCACGAATGGTCCTGGTCCGGGCCGTGCATCGCCGCTTCATGCCATAGTCGGCATCCGAATGCCCGCGGTTCAACGGCCCCGATTGATAGCAAGGCGCCCGCCCAAATTGGCGGCCAGATGACGGTTTTTGCCCTTATTTGTGCGAAAACATTAAGGTTTTTCAGCTATAGGACCGGTTCAAAGATTGACTTTGGCCATTTCGACCCTATGTTCGCGCTCAATGCGGCCTTGGATCGAAGAGCGATTCCCTGGTTTGCCGCTCGTCTGCGTAAGTCAGAGCCCCCAGCTTCCTAGAGCGCGCCGTTTCGGGGCAAAACGCGACAGCCTTTTTACCTTCGATTCCGAACGGCGGTGTCGACTAGAGGCTCAATGTCTTTTTCCAATCTCGGCCTTTCCGATAAGGTCCTCGCCGCAGTTGCGGCCACCGGTTACACCACCCCTACCCCCATCCAGGAACAGGCCATTCCGCACGTTCTGGCCCGCCGCGACGTCCTCGGCATCGCCCAGACCGGCACCGGCAAGACCGCCGCCTTCGTCCTGCCCATGCTCACGCTTCTGGAAAAGGGCCGCGCCCGGGCCCGAATGCCCCGCACCCTGATCCTCGAACCGACCCGCGAACTCGCCGCCCAGGTCAAAGAGAATTTCGACAAATACGGCGCCGGCCAGAAACTCAACGTCGCGCTCCTGATCGGCGGCGTCTCGTTCGGCGACCAGGACTCAAAGCTGACGCGAGGCGTCGACGTCCTGATCGCAACCCCCGGCCGCCTGCTCGACCACACCGAGCGCGGCGGTCTCTTGCTCACCGGCGTCGAACTGCTGGTCATCGACGAAGCCGACCGCATGCTCGACATGGGCTTCATTCCCGACATCGAGCGCATCTGCAAGCTGGTGCCGTTCACGCGACAGACGCTGTTCTTCACCGCGACGATGCCGCCGGAAATCAGCCGCATCAGCGAAACCTTCCTGCACAATCCGGAACGGATCGAAGTCTCAAAGCCGGCAACGACCGCAACCGGCGTATCGCAGTTCAAGGTCGCCGGCGGACGCGAGGCGCACGAGAAGCGCGAACTGCTGCGCCGCCTGTTGCGCGACGCCAAGGACCTCAACAACGCGATCATCTTCTGCAACCGCAAGCGCGAGGTCGCCATCGTTCACAAGTCGCTGCAGAAGCACGGCTTCAGCGTCGGCGCCCTGCATGGCGACATGGACCAGTCGGCGCGCACCGCGGCGCTCGATCAGTTTCGCAGGGGCGAGATTCCGCTGCTGGTGGCCTCCGACGTCGCCGCGCGCGGCCTCGATATTCCTGCCGTCAGCCACGTTTTCAATTACGACGTGCCGCACCATGCCGACGACTACGTGCACCGCATCGGCCGCACCGGTCGCGCCGGCCGTAACGGCACCGCGATCTCGATCGTCAGCCCGCTCGACAACAAGTCGATCGCTGCGATCGAACGGCTGATCGGAAAGACCATTCCGCCTGCCGAAGGCGACTACACCGTGCACTCGGATTCATCCGAGGAAGGCGAACGGCCGCGTGAGCATCGCGCGCGCGAGGGTTCTCGCGAAGGCTCGCGCGGCGGCCGCAAGCGCCGTGAACGCGAACCGCGTCCCGCCAAGGCACAGGCCAAGGAACACGTCAAGGAACACGCCAAGGAAAATACCAGGTCCGCCGAGCGCGAGCCGCGTCATGCCAGGGGTGGAAGCCGCGGCGGCAGACCGCAAGCGGAAGCCGCGGCCGTTGCGCCGACGGCCCCCGCACAGCCGTCGCGTGTGCCCTCGATCGGCCGGCCCGAACCGCGACGTGCGCAGCGCGACGTCGAATCCGAGCCCGGCGATCACTCGCACCTGCCCGCGTTCCTGTTGCGGCCCGTTCGCGCGCGCGTCTGACGCGACACGATCCGACGGCCGGAACGGTTTACCGTTTACCGGCCGTTCATCCTCCTCCGTTAACTTGGCGGCGATAATTTAGTCATTTGCTGCACGGCAACGCGCAGCGCCGCCATGATGATTGTTGGGGACGGATCAGTGGTCAATCTGCTGGACGAACACGAACGCACGATGGCGTTCGCCGAGGTAGCGTTAGGCCAGATCAGATCCCTCCGGCAAACCGCCGTCCCGCGCAACTACGAAATCTGGTACGTCTACGCGACCGGATACAACGCTGCCCTCAACAAGATCATCAACGAGACGCTGGCGCGCAGCGGCAAGCTCAGCGAGTCCGATCTCGAGCAGATCTACGAAACCTATCTCTCCCACATCAAGGCCTCCGACCGCATCGACAAGGTCGGCGCGCGCGTGATCGGCGAGATCGACGGCGTGATGACGCTCATCACCGAGGCGCTCGGGATGTCCACGAGCTACGACTCGAGGCTGAGCGGCGCGAACGAGCAACTCAAGAACGCCAGGAGCCGCGATCAGCTCAAGGCCGTCATCGATGGCCTGATGAAATCGACGCGCGAGATGCAGGAAACCAACAAGGCGCTGGAAAGCCGGCTGATGCTGTCGAAGACCGAGATCAGCAATCTGCAGCACAGCCTCGAGGCGATCCGCGCCGAGAGCCTGACCGACCCGCTGACCGGACTGGGCAATCGCAAATATTTCGACCGTTCGATCGAGATGGCGGTGCGCTCCGCGCAGGCAAGCGGCGAGCCGCTGTCGCTCATGATGTTCGACATCGACCACTTCAAGTCGTTCAACGATTCCTACGGCCATCTCACCGGCGACCAGGTGCTGCGGCTGGTCGGCATGTCGCTGAAGCAGACCATCAAGGGCCAGGACATCACCGCCCGCTACGGCGGCGAGGAGTTCGCGGTCGTGCTGCCGAATACCGGCTTGCGCCAGGCGCTGACGGTCGCCGACCACATCCGCCGCGCGGTCATGGCAAAGGAATTGAAGAAGAAATCGACCGGCGAGATTCTCGGCCGTGTCACTATCTCAGCCGGCGTCTCCATCCTGAAGCCGGGCGACGACACGGACTCGCTGATCGAACGCGCCGACGCCTGCCTCTACGCCGCCAAACGCAACGGCCGCAACCGCGTGATCTGCGAGACCGACCGCGAATACGCCGACGAAACCCGCAGCCAGGTTGCTTGACCGCCTAGCTGCGCGAAGCCTTCTTCGTTGGCCGGGCCTCGCCCGTTCCGATCGCCTTCCGCTTCGGCTTGGCCGCAGCCTTCATCGACACCTTCGGCTTCGCCTTGCGTGCCCTCGGCGGCTTGCGCAGCGCCGCACGCTGCGCGGCTGCCAGGGCCGCCCTCGCCCAACTGGCCAGTTCCTCGGAATCATCGAACAGGCGCGCCGGCAACTGCCAATACGAGTTCACCGTGACCGTCTTGGTTCGCGTCTGATATTGAAACGGCCTGGAACCCTCCGCTTCGAATTGCGGAATGGTCTGTTCGTCAGCACGGAAATAAAGACCGGCGCGCAGCGAGAGGGCGAAGTTGGTGCCATCGGCGGAGATACCGTAGCCGGAAAACATCTTCCGGATGGTGACCGGACCGAAATCGGCAAACAGGTCGATCAGGAATTCCCGATCCATCGCTCACCGTCCCCGGCGATGCCGCCGCTCAAACCTTCGCAGGCGTCAGTTGCACCGACTCGCCGCAGCCGCAGGCGGAAACCTGGTTCGGGTTGTTGAAGATGAACTGGGCCTGCATCTTGTCGGCCTTGTAGTCCATCTCGGTGCCGAGCAGGAACAGCACGGCCTTGGGATCGACCAGGATCTTGACGCCCCTGTCCTCGACGACCTCGTCGGTCGGGCGGATCTCGTGGGCATATTCCACCGTATAGGACTGCCCGGCGCAGCCGCCATTCTTGATGCCGACGCGCAGGCCGACGATTTCCGAATCGGCACGCTTGGTCAGTTCCGTGATCCGCGCGGCCGCAGCCTCGGTCAATTTCATGACCTGGGGCCGGGGCCGGGGCTTCGGCTTGGACTGGACGGTGATATCCATCGCGGTTGATCTCCGGCGCCGCCTCAAGGCGACGAGCTATCCTGGCATTAAAGTAACAACGAAATTCCCACTGTGAAGGACCCAATCACACCAGGTATCACCACATGTTCAGCACGAGGCGCGCCTCGTCGGACATCCGGTCCGGGGTCCAGGCCGGATCCCAGACCAGGTTCACGCTGACGACACCGACGCCGGGAACGCTGGCGATCGCATTCTCCACCATGGTCGGCAGTTCGCCGGCCGCCGGGCAGTTCGGCGTGGTCAGCGTCATCGTGACGTCGACGCTGCGGTCGTCCTTGAGATCGACCTTGTAGATCAGGCCGAGTTCGTAAATATCGGCCGGGATCTCCGGGTCGAACACCGTCTTCAGCGCGGCGACGATTTCCGTGCCGAGGCGCTCGGTCTCCTCCGGCGGCAGCGCCGAATTGGTTTCCATATTGGCTGACTTGACTTCGGCCGTATCACTCATGCGAACAAATCCCGCGCCTTGATCAGCGCCTGTGCCAGGTGGTCGACTTCTTCCCTTGTATTATACATGCCGAACGAGGCCCGGCAGGTGGCCGTGACATTGAACCGCTCTAAAAGCGGCATCACGCAATGGGTACCGGCGCGCACCGCGATGCCCTGCCGGTCGATCACGGTCGCGACGTCGTGGGGATGCGCGCCCTTCATCTCGAAGGAGATCACCGGTCCCTTGCCACGCGCGGTGCCGATCAGGCGCAGCGAATTGATCTCGCGCAGCCGCTCCTGGGCGTAGGTCAGAAGATCGTGCTCGTGGGCGGCGATGCGTTCCTTGCCGATCGAGGCAACGTAGTCGATCGCGGCGCCCAGCCCGATCGATTCCACGATCGCCGGCGTTCCGGCCTCGAACTTGTGCGGCGGATCGCCATAGGTGATCCAGTCCTTGCTGACCTCGCGGATCATCTCGCCGCCGCCGTTGTAGGGACGCATCGCGACGAGGTGCTCATGCTTGGCATAGAGCACGCCGATGCCGGTCGGGCCGTACAGCTTGTGGCCGGTGAAGACGTAGAAATCGGCGTCGATGTCCTGGACGTCGACCGCCAGATGCACGGCGGCCTGGCTGCCGTCGACCAGCACAGGGATGCCGCGCGCATGCGCCAGCTTCACCACGTCCCTGACCGGCACCAGCGTGCCGAGCGCGTTCGACATCTGGGTGATGGCGACGATTTTCGTGCGGTCGGTGAGCAGCTTCTCGAACTCGTCGATCAGGAAATTGCCGTCGTCATCGACCGGCGCCCATTTGATCACGGCGCCGTGGCGCTCCCGGAGGAAGTGCCAGGGAACGATGTTGGAGTGATGCTCCATGATGGAGATCACGATCTCATCGCCCGCCTCGATGTTGGGCTCGCCCCAGGACGACGCCACGAGGTTGATCGCTTCCGTGGCGTTGCGGGTGAAGATGATCTCCTCGGTACGGCCGGCGTTGAGGAATTTCGCCACCTTGGCGCGGCCGCCCTCATAGGCTTCGGTCGCGGCGTTGGCGAGGTAATGCAGCCCGCGATGCACGTTGGCATACTCGCTCTTGTAAGCCTCCGTCATGCGGTCGAGCACGGCGGTCGGCTTCTGGGCCGAAGCCGCGTTGTCGAGATAGACCAGCGGCTTGCCATAGACCTTCATGGCGAGCGCGGGGAAATCCTCGCGCACGCGGTAGACGTCATAGGCTCCGTTCTTGACCGCCGGATGCTGGCTCATGACCGTGCCTCCAGCCAGCGCTGCGTGGCTGCCATTGCGAGTTCGCGCAGATCATCGTTGACGATGGATTCGATCGCCTCGCCCACGAACGCCTGAATCAGCAGCGCCTGGGCATCCTTCTCGGGAAGGCCGCGGGCGCGCAGATAGAACAGAAGACTGTCGTCGAGCGCGCCGGTGGTCGCGCCGTGGCCGCAGGTGACGTCGTCGGCGAAAATCTCGAGCTCCGGCTTGTTGTCAGCCTCGGCGTCGTCGGACAACAGCAACGCCCGCGTCATCATCTTGGCGTCGGTCTTCTGCGCGTCGGGACGCACGATGATGCGGCCCTGGAACACCGAATGGGCGCGGTCGTCGGCAACGGCGCGGAACACCTCGCGGCTCGCGCAATGCGGCACCGCGTGATCCATGAACAGCGTGGTGTCGGCGTGTTGGCGGCCGTTGAGCAGGTTGACGCCGTTGGTCTCGACCCGGGAGTGCTCTCCGGCAAACGTAATCGTCGCCTGGTAGCGGCTGACGGCAGCGCCCGAGGTCATGCCGAACGTGTTGTAATGCGCATGCGCACCCAGCGTGACGACGGCCGAACAGATGTTGAAGGCCTCCCGGCTGTCCTCGACCAGCCTGACATGATCGAGCCGCGAATTGTCGCCGATCGCGAGAACCAGCGAGTCATGAGCCTGATAGGTCCTGGCGCCATCAGCCGCCATGTAGCTTTCGACCAGCGTCACACCGGCATCCTTGCCGAGGCGCAGCAGCGAGCGCGTGAACATCGCCGCCGGCGCAGGCCCGCCGGCGACATGAATGATCTGCAGCGGCTGCTTCAGCACGACACCGTCGGCGATATCGATCACTATGCCGTCGGTCATCATCGCGGTGTTGAGCGCCACCATCGGATTGTCGTTGTCGGGCGTGAGGAGTTGCGCCAGCAGCGCCGCGTCGCCGGCTTCCAGCACATCGCGCAACGTGCGGACAGTAAGGCCCTTCTCCAGGCCACCGACTTCGGAAAGCTTCGGCACGAACACACCGTCCACCAGCACGAGCGGACGCGCGCCCTTGATCGCCTGCAGTTTCACGGCTGTGGCGGCTCGTTTCAGCGCAGCGGCGTCCGGCGCCGCCGCCAGCGGCAGCACCTCGCGCATCAGGGCGCGCAGATCGGTATATTTCCACTCTTCGATACGCCGATGCGGCAGACCGACGCGTTCGTAAGCCTCGAAGGCGGCGCTTCGCGCCCCGGCCACCTTGCCGGCGCCGGGCAGCCGGTCGCGCGCGATTGCGAAGCTGTCGCTCAGCGCGCGTCCCGTCTCGTTCTTTGCCAAAACCAGGTTCATCACAAATCCGCTCTGCGTCAGGCTGCGTCTTCGAACTGGGCGTAGCCGGAGGCCTCGAGCTCCAGCGCCAGATCCTTGCCGCCGCTTTTGACGACCCTGCCCTTCGACATCACGTGCACGAAGTCAGGCACGATGTAGTTGAGGAGCCGCTGGTAGTGCGTGATCACCACCATGGCGCGCTCGGGCGAGCGCAGCGCATTGACGCCGTCAGCGGCGATCCTGAGCGCGTCGATGTCGAGACCGGAATCCATTTCGTCGAGAATGCAGACGGCCGGCTCGAACAACGCCATTTGCAGGATCTCGTTGCGCTTCTTCTCGCCGCCGGAGAAGCCGACATTGACGCCGCGCTTCAGCATGTCCTGCGGAATGTTGAGCGACTTGGCGACCGCACGGACTTTCTTCAAAAAGTCCGGCGTGGAAAATTCGCTCTCGCCGCGCGCCTTGCGCTGCGCGTTCAGCGCGGTGCGCAGGAAATTCATGGTGGCGACGCCGGGAATTTCGACCGGATACTGGAACGCCAGGAACACGCCCTTGGCGGCGCGCTCGTCCGGCGCCATCTCAAGAAGGTCCTCGCCCCTGAACAGGATCTGGCCGTCGGTGACTTCATAGCCCGGCTTGCCGGCAATGACGTGGCTGAGCGTCGACTTGCCGGAGCCGTTCGGCCCCATGATCGCATGCACTTCGCCCGGGTTCACCGTCAGCGTAAGTCCGTGGAGAATTTCGCGCTCCTCGACTCGGACCTTCAGATCTTTCACTTCTAGCAATGACATGTCGTTTTCCGTTCTTAATCCTCGTCCTGAGGAGCGCCTTCAGGCGCGTCTCGAAGGACGTGGCCCACAATCTTTTCTCTCATCCCTCGAGACGGCCGCTCACGTGGCCTCCTCGGGATGAGGTCGCTATCCCACCGATCCTTCGAGCGAGATCGAGATCAGCTTCTGCGCCTCAACCGCGAATTCCATCGGCAGTTGCTGCAGCACGTCCTTCACGAAGCCGTTGACCACGAGGCCGACGGCTTCTTCCTGCGAAAGTCCGCGCTGGATGCAGTAGAACAGCACGTCCTCGGAAATCTTCGACGTCGTCGCTTCGTGCTCGAAGGTCGCCGAGGAATTCTTTGCTTCGACGTAAGGCACCGTGTGCGCTCCGCACTTGTCGCCGATCAGGAGCGAGTCGCAGGCGGTATAGTTGCGCGCGCCGGTCGCCTTGCGGTGTGCCGTGACGAGCCCGCGATAGGTGTTCTGCGAAACGCCCGCGGCGATACCCTTGGAGATGATGCGGCTCGACGTGTTCTTGCCGAGATGAATCATCTTGGTGCCCGAGTCGACCTGCTGGTAACCGTTCGATATCGCGATCGAATAGAATTCGCCGCGCGAATTGTCGCCGCGCAGGATGCAGCTCGGATATTTCCAGGTGATCGCCGAACCGGTCTCGACCTGGGTCCAGGAGATCTTCGAATGGTTGCCGCGGCAGTCGCCACGCTTGGTGACGAAGTTGTAGATGCCGCCGACGCCCTCGGAGTTGCCGGGATACCAGTTCTGCACCGTCGAATATTTGATCTCGGCATCGTCGAGCGCGACGAGTTCAACCACGGCGGCGTGCAACTGGTTCTCGTCGCGCTGCGGTGCGGTGCAGCCTTCGAGGTAGCTGACGTAGGAGCCCTTGTCGGCAATGATCAGCGTACGCTCGAACTGGCCGGTGTTGCGCTCGTTGATGCGGAAATAGGTCGACAACTCCATCGGGCAGCGCACGCCCGGCGGCACGTAAACGAACGAGCCATCGGAGAACACCGCCGAGTTCAGCGTCGCAAAGTAATTGTCCGAGGTCGGCACGACCGAGCCGAGATACTGCTTCACCAGTTCGGGATGCTCGCGGATGGCTTCCGAGATCGGCATGAAGATCACGCCGGCGGCCTTCAATTCCTTCTGGAACGTGGTCGCAACCGAAACCGAGTCGAACACCGCGTCGACCGCGATCTTGCGCTCGCCTTCCGGATTGACGACGCCTTCCAGCACCTCGACTTCGCGCAGGGGGATACCGAGCTTCTCGTAAGTCTTGAGGATTTCCGGATCGATCTCGTCGAGCGAGCCGATCTGCTTCTTCGGCTTTGGCGCCGAGTAGTAATAGAGATCCTGGTAGTCGATCTTGGGGTAGTTGACGCGTGCCCAGGTCGGCTCGGTCATGGTCAGCCAGCGGCGATAGGCCTCCAGACGCCATTCCAGCATCCAGGCAGGCTCGTTCTTCTTGGCGGAGATGAAGCGGACGGTGTCTTCCGAGAGCCCCTTGGGCGCCTTCTCGGACTCGATAACAGTCTCAAACCCATATCGATACTGGTCGACGTCGATGCGCCTGACGCGCTCGACCGTCTCTTGTACGGCTGGCATTCCATCCTCCGCTCGCGGTTTCAAGGACCGCGGTGGAACAATCGCAACAATCGAATTCGTAGTCTTCCAACGAAACACGCTTAGAACCGTTCAAGCCGTGTTTCGTCGTCCCTTAAGTAAGGCATCGGCAAGCTTTCGCCAAGCCTGAAGGGCCAAATCTATCTCTGCCTCCGAGGTAGACCAGCCCAGACTGAGCCGCACCGCTCCCTGCGCCAGATCGCTGCCCACCCCCATGGCGGCCAGGACGTGCGAGGCCTGAACCTTGCCGGAGGAACAGGCGGAACCCGAGGATACCGCAATACCGGCCAGATCGAAGCCAATCACGGCGGTTTCGGCCTTCAGGCCAGGCATCGTGAACAAAGTGGTATTGGGCAACCGCACAGACTCGGCCGAAAAGACGGTCATGTCAGGGGTTTGCATCAGCCCCTTCTCAAGCCGCTCACGCAGCAAACCCAGCCGCGCGGCATCTGCCTCCAGTGCGGCCATCGCCGCCATGGTGGCCGCGCCGAAGCCCGCGATCCCAGCAACATTCTCGGTGCCGGCCCGGCGGCCATGCTCCTGCCCGCCGCCGCGCATCAGCGGCTCGAGATGCATGTCCTCGGATGGGACGAGCGCCCCGACGCCCTTGGGGCCGCCGATCTTGTGCGCAGAAAGCGTGACCAGATCGGCGCCCATCGATCTGATATCACACGGCATTTTACCGAAAGCCTGGATTGCATCGACGTGCAGCAGCCCGCCTGCTTGATGCACGATGTCAGCAACTTCTCGAATTGGCTGAATGGCACCGGTCTCGTTGTTGGCCGCCATCACCGACACCAGCGCAGGCGGCCCGTCCGCCAGCAACGCGCGCAAACGATCGACGTCGACAACGCCTGCCCCGGTGACTGCGATGGTTGAAATGGCCTCTGGCGAGAATCGTCCGCCGGAAAGCACCGATGGATGCTCGATGGCCGAGACCAGAAGCCGCTGGAACGGCGGCCCCGCGCCACGGCGCACCCCGGGCGTCAGCGCCAGCGCATTGGCTTCGGTGCCCCCGGACGTGAACACCACGTCCTGCGGACGGGCGCCGATGGCAGATGCAACCGCGGCGCGCGCATGCTCGACCAGCCGCCGCGCCTGACGCCCCTCGGCATGAACGGAGGATGGATTGCCGGCCGTGTCCCATGCAGCCGCCATCGCCTGCCGCGCCTCGGGGCGCAGCGGCGTCGTCGCGTTCCAGTCGAGATAAACCCTTTCAGGCATTGAAGTACAATATTACCTATGTTGGTCAATCACCAGCAGCGCCATTCGCCGCGCTCCAGCGCTGGACGCCTTATGGCAATTGGGGATCGTGCCGTCTCCTGCAATCGTAGCCTAACGCCTTGAACCGCCTTCCAGATGTTCAAGATGCTTGCTTTTTGCCCCTTGCCTCATGCTAGAAGGCCGCACCAGTTCACATGAGCGTCGTTCGCGCATCGCCCAGCGACGCCAGATGACATTCTCTCCGCCGGATCACAATCCGCTGCCCAGGAATTACCATGCCTGAAGTCATTTTCACCGGCCCCGCGGGCCGTCTCGAAGGCCGTTATCATCCGGCCAAGCAGAAGAACGCGCCGATCGCCATGATCCTGCATCCGCATCCGCAGTTTCACGGCACGATGAATCACCAGATCGTCTATCAGTGCTACTACGCGTTTGCGCATCGCGGCTTCTCGGTGCTTCGCTTCAATTTCCGCGGCGTCGGCCGCAGCCAGGGCTCGTTCGATCACGGCACCGGCGAATTGTCGGATGCCGCCTCGGCGCTCGACTGGGCGCAGACCATCAACCCCGAGGCCCGCGCCTGCTGGGTCGCAGGCTTCTCGTTCGGCGCCTGGATCGGCATGCAGCTCCTGATGCGCCGGCCGGAGGTCGAAGGCTTCATCTCGATCGCGCCGCCCGCCAACCTCTATGACTTCTCGTTCCTGGCGCCCTGCCCGTCCTCGGGCCTGATCGTCCACGGCGAGAAGGATGCGGTGGTGCCGCCGAAGGACGTCAACACACTGGTCGAGAAGCTCAAGACGCAAAAGGGCATCGTGATCGATCAGCAGATCATCCCCGGCGCCAACCACTTCTTCGACGGCAAGCTGGAGCCGCTGATGGAGACGGTGACCGGCTATCTCGACATGCGGCTCGCCAACGTCCGCTGACATCGACTCGAGATTCGTAGCCTGGATGGAGCGAAAGCGAAATCCGGGAATTCTCTCCGCGGGAAACATCGGCCCCGGATTGCGCTTCGCTCCATCCGGGCTACAGATAATCAGCTACGTAGCCTACGCCGCCAGCTTCAGCATATGCGCGTCATGGCGCACCAGGAACGCGTGCAGCAGTTGCGGATAGTCCGGCCCTACCGCCGTGCGCACGCTCGGCCGCTGCGCGAGCGCCTTTCGCCAGGCCCGCACCTTCGGCGTATCGGCGAAGACGGTGAGATCGATCAGCTCATCGAACACGTCGAAATAGCGGAAGATCGGCGCGAACACCGCATCCACCAGGCTAAATTTTTCGCCGCCGAAGTATGGCCCCGCGCCGAGGGCCTGCTCGACGCGGGCGAATTTCACGGCAACCGCCCGCCGCTTGCTCTCGAAGATCGCGGGATCGCCTGTTGTTTCCAGGCCCCACAGCTCGCTCAGGATCGTCGATCCGAATTCCATCCACGCGCGATGCTGTGCGCGCTCGAGCGCACCTCGCGGATGCAGCTTGTCGACGCCTTGCGTCTCCTCGATGTATTCGCAGATCACGTTGCTCTCGAACAGCGCCGCTTCCGTGCCGTCCTCGCCCCGCACGACCAGCACCGGCACCTTGCCGAGCGGTGAAATCTTCAGGAACCATTCCGGCTTGTCGGCGAGATCGATGTCGACCCGCTCGAACGGAATCCCCTTCTCGGTCAGCGCGATCACGGCGCGCTGCACGTAGGGGCAAAGCTTGTGGCTGATCAGTTTCAGGGCGGCGGCCATGGCGGTCCTCCAGCTTAATGCAGATGCATGTTTTTAGATGCAAGTGCATTAAACTGTCAATGAGCGGCTGCCCTCAGCCGAACAACAAAATGTGTGCATGCCCTGGCGAGCGACTAACCGCAGGCATCGAATTCATGAGGCGTTGAAGAAAAACTGCCGCCGCCGGAGCGCTGCCGTCAGGGCCGCGCGATCATCCCGCCGGTCATCGGAAACGGCACGCCTGTCGTCGCGGGGTAGCTGAGCGGCAGGCCCTTCAGACCGCGCGCCGCCAGAAATCCGAAGGCCTGTGCCTCGATGGCGTCGGACGCCCAGCCCAGCGTATCGGCGGCCCGGACGGTCGCGGGCGCCAGGCATTCCCTGAGCATCCGCAGCATGGTCAGGTTGCGCGCGCCGCCGCCGGCCACGATCCAGTTCCTGGGCTCCTTCGGCAGCAGCGGCACGACGCGGGCGATCGCGGCTGCCGTAAACGCCGTCAGCGTCGCCGCGCCGTCCTCGGGCGGCACGTCGCCGAGCTTCAGCCCGGCAAAGTCGTTGCGATCGAGCGACTTCGGCGGCGGCAGCGAAAAGAACGGCATCGACATCGCGCGCGAGATCCAGGCCGCATCGACCTTGCCGAGCGCCGCGGTGCGGCCCTCGGTATCGAATCGCTGGTTCAGGCGGCGGAGCATGTGATCGTCGAGCAGAGCATTGCCCGGGCCGGTATCGCAGGCAATCAGCGTATCGCCGTCGATATAGGTGATGTTGGCGACCCCGCCGATATTGACCACGATGGTTGGCCCCTCCCAATCCAGCGATTGGGCGAGCGCGCGGTGGTAGACCGGCACGAAGGGGGCGCCCTGCCCGCCGGCTTCGACGTCGGCGGCGCGGAAATCATGCATGACGGGGATATGGATCAGCCTGGCGAGCGTCGCCGCATCGCCGATCTGGACGGTCAGCTTTTTCTCGGGCCGATGCAGCACCGTCTGGCCGTGGAAGCCGACAATATCGATGTCGTCGAAACGCATGCGGTTTTGCGCGGTAAAGTTGGCCACCGCCTCGGCATGGGCCGACGTGACCACCCGCTCGGCCTCCCGCAGGCAGCCGGGCCGCGCCGCGCGGTCGGGCAGATCGGAGGCCTCGTAGAGCGCCTGCCGCAGCAGGCCGCGCTCCGCATCGGTATAGGGCCGGTAGCCGGACGGTCCGAGGGCATTCACCCGGCGGCCGTCGGTCTCGATCAAAGCGACATCGACCCCGTCGAGCGAGGTGCCGCTCATCAGACCAAGTGCGGTCAACATCATCGCAATACGTGCCTCTGCAACGCCCTGCTCGAACCGTCCCGCCGACGACGATCAGCTTGTGCCAAACACGGACATCTTATAATGCCACAGCGCCCGGCCGTCGGCAGCCTGTTCCACCATGGTTCCCGCGAACAGTTACAATTACAGTGAAAATAGAATGATCAGAGCAGCCCGCCAATGACCGCATTTAAATCAGATTTCCTGAACATTTTACAGGAACGCGGCTTCATCCACCAATGCTCCGATTTCGAGGGGCTGGACGCGCTCGCCGCCAAGGGCCAGGCGACCGCCTATGTCGGCTACGACTGCACGGCGCCCTCGCTGCATATCGGCAACTACCTCACCATGATGATGCTGCACTGGCTGCAGCAGAGCGGCAACAAGCCGATCACGCTGATGGGCGGCGGCACCACCATGGTCGGCGACCCCTCGGGCAAGGACGAGACGCGGGCGATCCGCACCGTCGAGGAAATCGAGGCCAACAAGGCCTCGATCCGCGGCGTATTCGCCAAGGTGCTGCGGTACGGCAACGGGGCGAGCGATGCGATCATGCTCGACAACGCCGAATGGCTGACCAAGCTGAACTGGATCGAAATGCTGCGCGACATCGGCCGGCATTTCTCGGTCAACCGCATGCTGACGATGGATTCGGTGCGCCTCCGGCTCGAGCGCGAGCAGGAGATGAGCTTCATCGAGTTCAACTACATGGTCTGCCAGGCCTACGACTTCGTCGAGCTGGCGCGGCGTACCGGCTGCCGCCTGCAGATGGGCGGCTCCGACCAATGGGGCAACATCGTCAACGGCGTCGATCTCGGCCGCCGCATGGGTACGCCGCAATTGTTCGCGCTGACCACGCCGCTGCTGACCACGGCCTCGGGCGCCAAGATGGGCAAGACCGCGCAGGGCGCGGTGTGGCTCAACGCCGACCAGTTCTCGCCTTACGACTTCTGGCAATACTGGCGCAACGCCGAGGACGACGACGTCATCAAGTTCCTCAAGCTGTTCACGATCCTGCCGATGGACGAGATCGCGAAACTGGCGGCGCTCAAGGGCGGCGAGATCAACGAGGCCAAGAAGGTGCTGGCGACGGAAGCGACCGCGCTGCTGCACGGCCGCGAGGCCGCCAACACCGCCGCCGAGACTGCGCGTCAAACCTTCGAGCAAGGCGCGATCGCCGAGAACCTGCCCACTGTCGAAGTTTCGCGCGGCGAGCTCGAATCTGGCGCGGGCGTAGTTGCCCTGTTCGTCAAGGCGGGTCTCGTGGCGTCGAACGGCGAGGCACGGCGCCAGATCAAGGGCGGCGGGCTCCGCGTCAACGATGCGGCCGTGACCGACGAGAAGATGGTGCTGACGCCGTCCAACCTCACGCCGGAAGGCGTCATCAAACTTTCCATGGGAAAGAAAAAGCACGTCCTGGTGAAACCTGCTTAGAGCACGATCCGGAAAAGTGGGCACCGGTTTTCCGAAAAGATCATGCTCAAACAGAGAATCTTCCAAGCGCATAGGCGCATTCGCTTTTTGATGCTTGCGGGGAACCGCGGAAACGCGCTCCCTGCATGGCCATGGACAAGAAGGCGCCAGAGGGAGACGCGTCGACCAGGCCGCTCAAGCCGGAGCGGGTTGCGCTCAACGTGCTGGCGCTGTGCTTTACGCTCGCGCTGCTCGGCCGCGGCCTCGGCGAAAGCTTCACGGTCTTCCTGAAGCCGATTTCGGAAGCATTCGGCTGGGACCGGGCGGAGGCGGTCTCGGTCTATTCGCTGACCTGGCTCGCCGGCGGGCTGATGGCCCCGGTGGTCGGGCGACTGTTCGACCGCTACGGCCCCCGCACGGTCTATTCGCTCGGACTGCTCTTGCTCGGCGGCTCCTTTCTGGTCGCCTCCCGTGCGCAGTCGCTGTGGCAGTTGCAGCTCAGCATCGGACTGTGCGTCGGCATCGGCATCGCCTTCATCGGCAACGTGCCGAACACGATCCTGCTCGGCCGCTGGTTCGGCCCGCGCCTGCCGACCGCGATGGCGATCGTCTATTCCGCGACCGGCGCAGGCGTGCTGCTGGTGCTGCCGGCCTCGCAGCTTCTGATCGATCAAGTCGGCTGGCGCGGCGCCCACCAGATTTTCGGCACCGTTGCGCTGAGTCTGTTGGTGCCGCTGGTGCTGCTGCCGTGGCGCCTGTTCGCAACGGGCTCGCCGCACGTAAGCCGGAAGGCCAATCCCGAATTCGTCGACGGCGTCTGGACGCTTGCGAGCGCGATGCGCCACCACGCGTTCTGGGCGCTGTTCTCGACCTTCTTCTTCACCGCCGTCGGCATGTACGCCATCTCGGCGCAGATCGTCGCCTACCTGATCGACGCCGGCTTCCCGCCTTTGCAGGCTGCGACCGCCTGGGGCTTTTCCGGTGTCGTGCTGCTGTTCGGCATGCTCGGCGTAACCCAGCTCGACGCGATGATCGGGCGGCGGCCATCGGTGCTGGTCAGCTACGCCATTTCGATTCTCGGCATCATCCTGCTCTGGCTGCTGCAGTACTATCCGAACTACTGGCTGCTCGCAGCCTTCGTCGTCAGCTTCGGCAGCATGATCGGCTCGCGCGGACCTTTGATCACCGCGACCGCCATGAAGATCTTCCGTGGCGAGCGCGTCGGCACCATCTTCGGCACGATCTCGATCGGCAGCGGCCTCGGCTCGGGCCTCGGCGCCTGGGCCGGCGGCCTGATCCACGACTGGACCCACAGCTACAACCCCGTGATCGCGTTCGCGCTGGTCGCCGTGGTGCTGGGGTTGATCCCGTTTCTCGTAGTGCCGGCGCTCAGGCGCTAGCTGCTTTGCTCTTGCGCGCCGATGGTTTCGAGCAGCCAGTTCTTGAACGAGAGCATCGCCGCTGACGGTTGGCGGGAGTGCAGCGACGTGATCCAGTAATCGCCGAGCGCGACCTCGATCTTGAACGGACGCGCCAGCCGCCGCTGGTCGACCTCGTCCTGAAACAGCGCGGCCGGCAACAGCGCCACGCCAAAGCCGCGGGCCGCCACGCTGGCGATCGTGACGGATGAATCGAACACCATTCCCTTGAGCACCGGACTCTGCAGGCCGGCCGCCGCGAACCATCTCGGCCATTCATCCTGGCGATAGGAACGCAGCAGCACCTCGCGCTTGAGATCGGCTGGCCGGGTCAGCCGGCGCGCCAGCGAAGGCGCGCAGAACGGGGCAAACGGCGCGCCCATCAGATGGGTTGCCTCGGTGCCGTGCCAGAGCCCATCGCCGAACCGGATCGCGTAATCGAGGCCTTCGCCGGCGATATCGATGCGGTTGTTGTTGGTGAACAGGCGCAGGTCGATCCGCGGACAGGCCTTGCGAAAGGCGTCGAGCCGCGGCAGCAGCCATCCTGACGCAAACGTGCCGACCACGCCGACCGAGATGACGTCCTGATAGCGGCCGTCCTCAAAACGGTTGAGCGTTTCGCTCAGCCGCCCGAAGGCCTCGACAATGCTCGGCAGCAGCAACTGCCCTTCATCCGTGAGCGCGACGCCGCGCGGCAACCGGCGAAACAACTGTACGCCAAGCCGGTCTTCCAGACCCTTCACGTGCTGGCTGACGGCGGCCTGCGTGACGCGAAGCTCCAGGCCGGCGCGCGTGAAACTGAGATGGCGCGCCGTCGCTTCGAACGCCCGCAGCGCATTGAGCGGAAGGTGCGAAAGCTTCGTCCGGCGCCGCATTGTTCTGGCCCTAGTTTTTCTTATGCCTGCCCGCAGAACTGATCGTTTGTCAAGGCCGTGACCTGTCGGCATTTTCCGGCCGGCAGCACGGAGGGATTCGAAATGATCACGAGAAGACAGTTCCAATTTGGATTGGGCACGGCGTTGGTGGCGACGGCCCTGACGATCCGGCCGGGAGCGATGCGCGCATCGATCGCAGATCAGCAGTTGATCGATGAGATGAAGCGTCTGGAGCGCGAGAGCGGCGGCCGGCTCGGTGTCTGCGTCATCGAGACCGCAACCGGCGCCCGTCACGCCTACCGTGGCGATGAGCGCTTTCCGATGTGCAGCACGTTCAAGGCGCTCGCGGTCGCGGCTGTTCTGGCGCAAGTGGATGCCGGCAAGGAACAGTTGTCGCGGCGGATAGACTACGACGCCTCGGCGCTCGTCACCTACTCGCCTGTAACCGAGAAGCATGTCGGCGACGGCATGACCGTCGCCGAACTTTGCGACGCCGCGGTAACGCTGAGCGATAACACCGCCGCCAATCTGCTGCTCGCGTCCATCGGCGGGCCGGCGGGACTGACGAGTTTCGCACGAAGCCTGGACGACCAGTTCACGCGCCTCGACCGTAACGAGCCCACGCTGAACGAGGCTTTGCCCGACGATCCCCGCGATACCACGACGCCGAACGCGATGGCTTCGACCTTGCAAACCCTCGTTCTCGGGACCAAGGCGCTGTCGGCCCCGTCGCGCGAGCAATTGACGGCATGGTTGATCGGCAACAAGACCGGCGACACGCGGCTGCGTGCCGGCTTTGCAAAGGGCTGGCGTATCGGCGACAAGACAGGCACCGGGGGGCGCGGCACCAGCAATGACATCGGCGTGGTCTGGCCGCCCAACGCAGCCCCCGTCGTCATCACGGCGTATCTGACCGGCGCCACCGTTTCCGCCGCGCAGCAAAACGCCACGCTGGCATCGGTCGCGCGGGCCGTATCGGTGATGCTGTCGGGCTAGGTGCGCCGGGCTACAGGCTTCCGCCTAATTGTTCGGCGGCAATTCGATCTGGTTGTTGTTCTGCTTGCCGGTGTTGAACTCGAAGATCTTGCGCAACACGCCGGGCGCCATCGCCGAAATCGGATTGACGCGAAGCACCGGCTGGCTCGGCGTGCCGACCACTTCATAGGTCACGCCGATCAGGCCCTCGTTGCTGCCGCCGCCAAGGAACAGGCCGAGCACGGGAATCTGGCCGAACATGTTGTTCAACCCGTACATCGGAACGAACGTGCCGCTCATGCGAACCTGATTGGCGACAGTATCGATGGTGCCTTCGATGGTGGCGCCGATCATCGGTCCCTTCACCACGCCATCGCGGATCGCAAGCTGTCCGTTCTGCCGGGTGAACTCGGCTCGCAACGCGGTAAAGGAAACACCGCTTAGCGTGCCGGTGGAATTACCGGCGGCCACACGGTCGAGCGACGACTCCCCCCTGATTGAGAAATTGCGGACGTTGATCAGGCCTTCCTTGGCACTGGGTTCGACCGTGGGTGGCTCCAAAGCGAGTTCGAGTTGTCCGCCTGATACCTTGGAATACATGTCGGTGAAGCGGAAAAAAGCGCCGGCGTCCTCGGTTTGCAGCACGATGACGTCGCGCCCGCGCCCCTGTCCCCGGCCGCGCAAATCCGCGGAAAGGGCCGTATCGCGTCCAACCTTGCCGGACAGGGTAAAGGCCTTCACGACGCCGTTGCGGCGCGAGAACTTGCTGTCGACGCTGCGCAGCGCCTCGCCGTTGAAGCCTGCGACCGCACCGAGTTTGATGTCGATGTCGAGGTCGAGGTTTTTCGACTTGTTCCTGGGGTCATCTCTCCCCGTGATCGCGGATTTCAGGAAGCCGCGGCCGTCGAACACGTCGCCGCGCATCGTGACCTTGACGACGCCGTCGGCGCCGCGCTCGGCCTTCAGATTGGTCTTGTCGCCGTCCGACGGCGCATAGGTCGGGAAGTTCGCACTCATCAGGTCGCCGTTCTGGTCGACCTCGAGCGATCCCTTGATCGAGACGCCGCCGCCTTCGACCACGATGTCCTGAAACAGCGTCGACTGCTCCTTCTTCACGACATTGAACGTCGCCTTGCCCGACTTGCCCGGCACCTTGACCCAGCCCGGCAGGATGTTGTCGAGCCGCAGCGAGGTCAGGTCGGCTTCGATGCCGACGCGGCTGTCATTCTCGCCGATCTTGCCGACCACCTTGATCGGGATCGAGCCGCTGACGGCCGGTCCCAGATCGATGCCGAGGCGCGCGCGGCTGGCGTCGTCGAGCGTCGCCTGCAGGCGGATATCGGCGTCACCCTCGCTTGGCTTGCGGTAGTCCAGCGAAGCCGCCTGGCCGTTGATCTTGACGTCGCCCTTGACCTGGTAGCCGGCGTTGTTGGCGAGCACCTTCAGCGCGTTGGCCTCGAGCTTCTGGTTCATCACCAGCTTGTCGGCGGCGAAGCCGCTGAGGTCGCCGATCACCGTGTAGGTGGTGTCGGCCTTGGTCATCGAGCCCTTGACCGGCATGCCGAGCGTGATGGTGGCGCCGACATTGCCCTTGCTCGAGTTCGGATCGATCAGCGTGCCGGAGAGATCGCTGATGCGGTCGGACGCCAGAATCTCCGCCGCGGCCGGTACCGGACAATCCACCCGGAACTTCACCCGCGACGGCGACGGCTTCGGCGCCATGTCCGGCACCTCGAAGATGAAATCGGAAATGTTGATCTTGCGTCCGGCCTTGGTGTCGGCAACTCCCTGCCCGATCGTCACCGTGGCGGTTCGCCCGGTAACCCGCGCCTTCAAATCCGCGTCGCGAACCACCGGCATGTCGTCGACCGGACGCACGGCAACGCCCGAGGCGACGATGTTGACGGCCAGACCATCATCCGGAATCGGCGGACCCTTGCGCGACAGGTTGCGCACCGGCGAGTTGACGCCGACTTCGATGCGCTGGAGCGTGCCGCGCTCGATCCGCTCGATCACCCACTCGCGCACCTCGGGCACGATCAGGGTCGGCCACATCCGCTTCAGGGCGGACGCCGACATCGGCGTGCCCGCGAAGCCGAGTTGGAGGCGCGCCTCGCCCGAATAGTCGATGCTGCCGGTGCCGGCGATGCCGATCTCGCCGTTGCTGATGTCGGCCTGCGTGAGCAGCACGCGCTTGCGATCGGTGTCGAACTTCATCCCGATGGCGATGCGGTTGAAGATCAGCGGCTGCTCATTGTCGTTGCCGGCCAGCAGGATCGTGCCGCCGCTGAGACCGGCCTGCCATTCGGTGGTGGCGCCGTTCGGCGGCTCGAGATGGCCAAGCAGCGTAATCCGGTTCGCGCCGGAGACGACCTTGAGCGGCGCGACCAGCACGCGCCGTCCGGAATCCCACTCCACGCTCATTTCCGCCGAATCGATCGGCATCGGATAGTCGGGCGTATCGCTGTCGATGAGATACCCGGCGCCCGCCGTCACCTTGCCGCGGAAGAAGGTCGGCACGCCGTCGCGGCCCAGTTCACCCTTCAACTCGCCGGAAAGCGGCAGATCCGCGCTGTAGGTGAGATCCTTGACCCGCATCGCCAGCAGGATGTTGGCAGCCGGCACCTTGTCGGCGCGAAGATCGACCGAACGCACGCCGTTCTGCGGCGATCCGACCACGACCTTGAGCGACCATGGCCGCGCGCCTTCCTCACCGAGGCTTACCGCGACACCGCCGCCGCTCGGCCGGCGCATGCTGAGGCTGATATTCTCGAACGTCCATTTGTTGCCGCGCTGCTGGTCGTCGACGACAAGGTTGCCGTTCTTGAGACCGATCTCGTTCAGGTTTTGCCCGTCGAGCCCGGTCAGGCTGAGGCTGTCGAGCCAGTCGAGGCCGGCCAGCAACCCGTTCTGCGCGGTGTCCGATGTCGTTGCCGCCGCGCCGGGAGCCTGCGCCGGCGCCTGACGGGGGAATGTCGGCGCCATGCCGGCGTCGCGCTTGGAGGCAACGCCGGTCGCCAGCGGTTTTGCGGTTTCGCCCGCCGATACCGTCACCTGACCATCAGGCGTAATTCGCACCGCGAGTTCGGCATCGACAAGATTGAGGCTTTCGGCGCGCAGCCGGCCCATCAACAGCGCCATGCCCGACAGCTTCACTTCGGCCTTCGGCGCCGTCGCGACGATGACCTGGTCGCGGTCGCGCACCACGATGTCGCGGATGCGCACCGCGATTCGAATCCGTCCGGCGCGCTCGATCTGCGTGCCACCGACTGCAACGGTATTGCCGTGCCCGATGTTTTCCTCGATCGCGGCCGCCAGCCAGGGCGTCGCCACATCGAGATTGATGGGACCGGCGCCGAGCCGCCACCACAGCCCGCCGAAGCAGCCGGCGAAAATTACCGCCAGCACAGCGATCACGACAGCCAGCCGCTTGACCCAGCGCTCGCCGCTCATCCAGCGCTGCAGCGACGAGACCCTGTCGCCGACACGATGGAATCCGGAATCGGAACGCGACAGCAGCCGCCGCGCGCGATGACCGGCCGCTTCGTCCTGCTCCCAGCCAGCCGCGTCATCCCATTGCTGGGCCTCGGCACGCGGATTCGACCCGTTTGGCGAAGTATTCCTGGCCATTGCCTCTCGGTGCGGGCGCTGAGATTGATCTCCGCCACCGGCGCGCTCATCGACTCGTATCGAGCGCTCCTGTGCCGGCATCGCTGCCAATCCTCGATTAATACTGTTACTCGCGGTCGGGCCCAAGGATTGATTGGTCGGCCCCATCGACGAGCGGATGGGTGTAGCGTCGAATTCCTTGTAACCATACTCCGGGGTCATCAAACTTGCCCAGCAGCCGGAGCGAATCCGACGGTCAGGGGCGAGACCCGCAATAGCTTAATGGTTGATCTGCGGAAAGCGACGAAAGGAAGGCGTATGTCCAAGAAAACGCGCAAGAAATCCTCCAAGCCATCCCCCAAAAGCCGCAAGTCGCCCGCCCGAGAACCAGCCACGGCGAAGGCTGCCCGTAAAACTACGCGCCCTGGCGCGGCGACACCGGCCAGGAAGCCTGCCGCCAGGGCGGCCAACCCCGCCGCCAGGGTCGCAAAGCAAGCCGCCCGGAAACCGGCGAAAAAACCGGTCGAAGCAGCCAAAACCGCCTCAGCCAAAGCGTCGCACAAGCCGACATCGAAACAGTTAATAAAATCCAATCTTTCGGCCCCGGCCGGGACCGGCGGAACCGGGCTGGCGGAGGGCGCCCTGGCCCCCGCCTTCAGCCTCCCGCGCGATGGCGGCGGCAGCGTGTCGCTGGCCGACCACGCCGGCAAGAAGCTGGTGCTGTTCTTCTACCCGAGGGCCGATACCCCCGGCTGCACCCGGGAGGCGATCGATTTCACCCGGCTGAAGGACGCCTTCGCCAAGGAGGGATCCGCGGTGCTCGGCATCTCGGCAGACTCCGTCAAAGCCCAGGACGCGTTCCGCGAAAAGCATAAGCTCGTGATCCCTCTGATCTCGGATGAGCAGCACGAGATGCTGGAGGCCTACGGCGCCTGGGGCGAAAAATCGATGTATGGCCGGACATTCATGGGAATCATTCGGACGACGGTTCTGATCGGCGCCGATGGACGGATCGCCAGGATCTGGCGCAACGTACGCGTCGATGGACACGCGGATGAAGTGCTCGCTGCGGTCCACGCCATGTGATGGGCCGGCTGCATTTCCCAAAAATTAACCATGAGAAGGTCAAATCGGCTCCGTAAAAGCAGCCGTACGGAACTGTTCTCCGACCGGCGCGGGAGTGCCGATGTCGTACCGTTCCGGTCATTATTCCGATCACCACCATCCTCAAAATTACGGCCGGACTCCGCCGCAACGTCCTGTCCCCCACGCGGCCCGCGCCGCCACGCTGGACGCGGACGGCTACACGATTGCCCACGCCGGCAAGCAGGTCCGGCTCGGCCCGGTCGTATTCTGGATCGTCGTCGGCACGATCGTGCTGCTCGGGATGTGGTCGGCGGCGACCGCCACCTACTTCGCATTTCGCGATGACGTCCTGACCCGGCTGATCGCCCGCCAGGCCGAGATGCAATATGCCTATGAGGACCGCATCGCCGAACTGCGCGCCAAGGTCGACCGCACCACCAGCCGCCAGTTGCTCGATCAGGAACAGTTCGACCAGAAACTCGACCAGATCATGCGCCGCCAGACCACGCTGGAATCGCGCGCCACCGCGCTCGGCGCGATGCCGGATGCCGCCGCCACCGGCTCGATACGTCCCGCGGCGCGCGGCGCGGCGGCGGAGCCCGCTTCCGGCACGCTGAAGCCCTCGCCGATCAGCGACACCGTTATCTTCGTGGCGCCGCCGGATCGCGAAGCGCGGCTGGAATCGCGCACGCCCGTCATCGTCAAGTCGCATGCCAACCAGTTCGCCAAGGTTCACGGCGTCGACAATGTGCTGGTACGCCTGCAGACCTCGCTTGATTCCGTCGAGCGGCGCCAGATGGCCGCGCTGAGCGCGGTCGAAGACGGCATGGAATCGCGGGTCCGCCGGATGCGCGGCGTGTTCACCGATCTCGGTCTCGACATGGCGCAACTCGAGGCGGCGACGCCGCGATCGGCGATCGGCGGCCCGTTCGTGCCGGTGAAGCTGTCGGCCGATGCCGGCGCGTTCGAGCGCCAGCTCAACCGAATCAATATCGCGCGCACCCAGATGCACCGTCTCAATGCGACGCTGGCGCTGGTGCCCTACCGCAAGCCGGTGATCGGCGACGTCGAATTCACCTCGGGCTTCGGTGTCCGCAGTGATCCGTTCCTCGGCCGCCCGGCCATGCACACCGGTCTCGATTTCCGCGCCGCGACCGGCGATCCCGTGCGCGTCACCGCCAACGGCAAGGTGGTCGCATCCGGATGGCAGGGCGGATACGGCCGCATGGTGGAGGTCGATCACGGCAACGGCCTATCGACACGCTACGGCCACCTCTCCGAGATACACGTCAGGATCGGCGACCTCGTCAAGATCGGCCAGGTGATCGGCGCCGTCGGCTCGACCGGCCGCTCGACGGGTCCGCACCTGCACTATGAAACGCGCATCGACGGCGACGCCGTCGACCCGCAGAAGTTCCTGCGCGCCGGCGTGAGGCTGAGCGCGGGCTAAATCGCGCACAATCCCCGGAATGGAACCGGAAATTTTTTGAAGCTCCCGTGTCGGCTCACACGGAGGCCAGACGTCCTCGTGACATAGGCTGAGCCGGTCCGACCACGTCCTGCTATATCCTCCGCTCAGCCACGGAGAAGTAACGTCATGTCCCAAGGTAATTCGCACGGCAATACCGTTCGCCTCCATCGTGTCCTCGCCACCAAGCCGGAGAAGGTTTTTCGCGCCTTCCTCGATGCGGACGCCCTGGCCAAGTGGCTGCCGCCCTACGGTTTCACCTGCAAGGTCCACCAGTTCGAGGCAAAGGTCGGCGGCACATTCAGGATGTCGTTCACGAACTTCACCACGAATACGGGCCATTCGTTCGGCGGCGAATATCTGGAGATCGTACCCAACGAACGCATCCGCTACACTGACAAGTTTGACGATCCGAATCTGCCCGGGACGATCCAGGTCATCGTGAACCTGAAAGCAGTATCGTGCGGAACTGAAATCCAGATCGAGCAGAAGAACCTGCCGACGGTGATTCCAGTCGAATCCTGCTATCTCGGCTGGCAGCAGTCGCTCGCCCAGCTCGCGCTGCTCGTGGAGCCGAACATTCCCGGATGATCACGACAGAAGCGAGGCGCCACGACATGGCGCCTCGTCTGCTGGATTCTAGTGCCCGACCTCTCCGGTGATGACCTCGCCGAACAGCTCCCACGCCTCGCCGTTGAACCTCATCAACTGCATCTGCTCGAGCGGGAAGTAATCGTCCGGCGCGGTGTTCACCATGATGCCGGGCAGCATCAGGTCGGAGTGGAAGTTCTTCAAGCTGGTGGCCTGCTTCATGACATTCTCGCGTGTGAGATTGTCGCCGCACTGCCTGAGAACCTGCAGCATCGCCTCCGCCTGCACGTAGCCGTAGAGATTGTTGGCGTTGGTCTTGTCGCCGTCGGGATAGTATTTGTCCATGAACGCCCGCCAGTTCACGATCGCCGGATCCTTATCCCAGGTCGGATCGGTCGGGTCCTTCAGGTAGGCCGTCGAAATGATGTCCTTGGCGTATTGCAGCCCGGCCGGCTTCAGCACTGACGCCACCGATGTTGCGGTGTTGGCCAGGAAGAATTTCGGCTTCCAGTTCAGTTCGCCGACCTTGCGGATTGCCTGCGCCGATCCCTTGGGCGCGGCCCAGGAGAAGAAGATATCGGCACCGGAATCGTGCAGCGCCACGATCTGCGAATCGATGCTGGGATCGCTCACTTCATAGGACTTGTCGGCGATGATCATGTTGAGCTTGTCGCCGAGCCCGTCCTTCAAACCCTTGAACTGGTCCTTGCCGGCATCGTCGTTCTGCCAGAGCACCGCAATCTTGCTGTTCGGAAACCTGTCTCTGATGTATTTGGCGTAGATGCGCCCCTCGCTCTGATAGTTGGGCTGAAAACCCATCGTCCAGGGGAAGTTCCTGGGATCGCCGAACTTGGTTCCACCCGACGCGACGAAAAGCTGCGGCACCTTCTTTGCGTTCATGTATTTCATGATCGCCGAATTGGACGGCGTGCCGAGCGCCTGGAAGATCAACAGGACTTCATCGCTCTCCACCAGCTTGCGCGCCTGCTCGATCGCCTTCGGCGGACTGTAGGCGTCGTCGTAGCTGATGAAATTGATCTTGCGGCCGTTGATGCCGCCCTCGGCATTGATCATCTTGAAGAAGGCTTCCTCGGTCTTGCCGATCACGCCATAGGACGACGCCGGGCCGCTATAGGGCATGATGTTGCCGATCTTGATTTCGGTATCGCTGGCGCCGGGATCGTATTTCTTCTGCGCGTGGGCCGCGGTGGCGACCATCGCGCCAATGGCAAGCGCAGCCACAGCCGCCAAATTTTGCATGCGAACCGGCATCGTTTTCTCCCGTCTTTTTGTTTTGATCAAGTCTTGTGTGCAAGGCTTGTTGTGACGGAGTTTCGCAAGCGGCTTCGGCGCTGGCAAGCGTGCGCTTATTCCGCATGACGAAACGGCATTGTTGGTAAGCGCCAATTGTGGTTGATGCATCTCGGCGCCATGACCTGGCGTAGTGGCATTGCGTAGTGGCTTGGCGTGGTGGCTTGGCCCAGAGGTTCGAAGGGTTGGAACAGAACAGACGAATTGGAGCGCGACATCCCGGGCTCGCAGCCGCAGGCTTCCGCGCGGCGCGCTGGCTTGCAGCGAAAACCATGGGTGCCGCGGGATTTCACCAGCTCGGCTCGGCTTTCGCCGATGCGCGGCTCGCGCATGTGCGTAGCAAGCTCGCCCGCGGTGAAACCGTCTATCTCGCGGGCCTCGGCGCGCCCGGCACGCATAATTCAGGCCTCGCGCTGGTCGAGGTAACGCAGGCACACGGACCGCGGCTGATCGTCAACAACGAGGAAGAGCGGTTTTCCGGCAACAAGCACACGACGGAATATCCAAAACTATCGATCGACGCGGCGATGGCCACGCTGCGGAGCATGGGTCGTGACATCTCCGATATCGACGCCTGGCTCACGAGCTGGGATTACCCGACGCTCGCCGGCACGCTGGCGCGCTCGGTGCTCGAGGAATTTCCGCAGAGCTTCAAGCTGATGCGCACCACCGAGGCCGCCGGCTTCGACGGCCGCCGTCTCGACCAGATGACGCGGACGCCAAAGATCCTCGCGCGCCAGCTCGGGCTTGCCGAGCGCGTGCCGTTGATCTGCCTGCCGCATCACGACAACCACGCCTGGTTCTCCTATGCAGCCTCCCCGTTCGCCGATGACGGCGAGACGGCGATCGCGGTGCTCGACGGCACCGGCGATCAGGGCTCGATCTCGCTCTATGTCGTCGAACGCGGCGTATTGCGCCGGATCTACTGCAACGACAGCATGTTCGATTCACTCGGCGCGTTCTACAGCGTGATCTCCTCGACCCAGGGCGGCTGGACCTGGCTGTCCTGCGAGGGCCGCTACATGGGCGCGGCCGCCTGGGGCGACATGGACCGCGCGAGCAATCCCTATTATGCGCGGTTGCGCGAGGTGCTGGATTTCGGCGCGAACGGCGAGGTCAGGCTCAATCGTGCCATGGCCAACTGGTACTGCGATCCCTTCGATCATCCCTACCAGCAGGCGCTGATCGACATCCTCGGCGAGCCGCTACGGCCGGATCAGCTCTGGAACCCGGACGCGATGCTGCGTGTCGAGGACATCCACCACCGGCCAGACACAAAAGACCGGCTCGACAAGGCGGCTGCGACGCAACTGGTGTTCGAGGACGCCATGATCCATGTCGCCGACCATCTGCTGCGCGTATCCGGCGCGAACCGGCTGGTGCTGACCGGCGGCGTTGCATTGAATGCGGTCGGGAACATGCGGCTGCTCGAACATTTCGATGAGGCCTGGTTCGCCGGTGCTCAGCAGCGCAACGCGCGGCTGCAGCTCTGGGTGCCGCCGGTGCCCGGCGATCCCGGCGTCACCATCGGCGCCGCCTGGCTGTTCGCGCACCTGGCCGGCGCCCCGCGCGGCGCACCGATGACGAACGCCTTCTATTGCGGCACTCCGCCATCGCACGACGACATCGCCAGCGCTGTCGTCGCCGACGATATCGCCGCGCAACGGATCGGCGATATCTCGACGCCCGAAGGCCGCGAGGCGGTCGCTGACCTGATGGCATTCATGGTGGCGCAGGGTGGCGTGGTCGCACTGTATCAGGGCGCGGCGGAAACCGGCCCCCGCGCGCTCGGCCACCGCTCGATCCTTGCCAACCCGTGCGATCCCGCGGCGCGCGAACTGCTCAACGCGCGCGTCAAATACCGCGAGGCTATCCGTCCGCTGGCGCCAATGGCGACGCTGGAGGCGGCACGGCAATATTTCGAGCTGCTGCCCGGCGCTGCTGACGGCGACTACAATGCCTATAACTACATGGTGCTGACGGCGCATTCGAAGCCGCATGCCCGCGGAAAAATTCCGGCCGTCATTCATGCCGACGGCACCGGCCGCATCCAGATCGTGCGCGCGGAGGACGATCCCCTCACCTACGCCTATCTCAAGGCGCTCGGCCGCCATATCGGCGTCGAGCTGTCGGTCAACACCTCCTTCAACGTCGCGGGTCCCATCGCGCAGACGCCTCAGCAGGCAATCGACACGCTGCGCCGTTCCAAGGGGCTGGATGTCGTGGTGCTGGTGGCCGACGACGGCACGGTGACCGCGGCCCGGCACGGCGGCGAGCGCGACAGCGGCAGATTCACCGGCTGGCTTATCGAATGGAAATCCAGACGCAGCTAACTCAGCGCTGAAACAACTTCAGCACCCTTCCGTCGATCACGAGCAGCGCGCTGCCGATCACCAGCGCGCCGGCGATCTCGCGCAGCGAAATCGTCTCGCCGAGTACAAGGAAACCCAAAAGGATCGCCGTGATCGGGATCAATAGCGTCACCAGCATGACGTTGGTCGCGCCGGATCGGCGCAGGATCTGAAAGAACACGATATAGGCCAGCGCCGTCGACAAAGCGGCGAGGCCGATCGCCGCAAGCCACGTTTCAGCGCCCGGCATCGGCAATTGCCAGGGACGCTCGACCAGCCCGGCAACAACAGTCATCATCGCGGCCGAGGCCAGCATCTGGAATGTCGCGGTGCCGAGCGGCGGGGCATTCGACAGCAGCCGCCGCGCCACCAGCGCCGACAATCCGTAGGAGAAGGCGGCCGCCAGGCAGAGCAGGATGCCGATGCCCTGCCCGCTCTCCAATCCAAGACCATCGCCGTGGAGAATGATCACGCCGATCAGGCCGACGACCACGCCTGCGATCCGCCGCGCGTGCAGCTTTTCCTCGCCCGCCACCGCCATCACGACCACCGTGAACAGCGGCGTGGTGGCATTAAGGATCGAGGCCAGTCCGCCCGGGATATAGGTCTGCCCCATCACGATCAGCGAGAACGGCAGCACGTTGTTCAGAAATCCGATCGCGACAAAGGGCTTCCAGCCGGGCAGGCCGGCGGGGAAACGGATGCGATACAGTGACAGCAGCGGCAGCAGCATGATCGCGGCGAGCGTCACGCGCAGGAACACCAGCGTGAACGGCGGCAGCTCCTTCAGCACCACGCTGTTGAAAAAGAACGAGCCGCCCCACAGGACCGAAAGCAGGCCGAGCAGCGACCAGTCGCGGGCATCGATCGAAGTGTCGCTGGCACTCATTGCGGTTCTTATCTGCGGGGCCGCAGATTTATTCCGCCATACGGCGCCGGGCCACCCGAATTCCGGATATCAATGCGGACCCACCCGTTCGCTGGCAACTTCGTAGCCAGACGCTTCGCAGATCAGTTGTATTGGATAAAATCCTTCCCTAACATGCTTAAATGCAGGGCTTCGTTTACATTCTAGTTTCACCGAACAGCAGTCACATCAAGATCGGAGGCACCGAGCGCCCGATAGGCGAGCGCATGCAGGGCATCAACCGAGTAGAATCTTACGCCGAGCATGGCCCGTGGGAATTGTCGGATTTCTTGCATGTAACGGACTGGCGTGTGGTGGAGAGCGGTATGCACCGCCATTTTCAGGACCGAAATGTCCGCGACATCTCCGGCACTCGCGAATTGTTCGCCGTGCCACCTCACGAAGCAAGGGCAAGGCTGCGACTGACGGACGTAGCGCTACGTGTAGGTCACGAAAAAACAGCGACGATATTTAAAAACGAAAGCGTCGGACTTTACCTATACAAACTTTTCCAGCTTTCGGGCCTGTACGGGTGCCTCGATATTCAAGGAGCTTGGACGCTCAGCCTGTTGCCCAAAACCAACGGCGGCCGGTGGTTTACTCTAAATATCGGACCTCATGAAGTCGCGTTCAGCACCTTCAAGCCAATCGACGGCAAGGTTGAACACTATTTGGTTCTGGATCGCCTGATTCTCGATTACCCGGAAACCGTCATCTGGATTGGCAAGCGTGATGGCGAGGTTCAAGACGCCACTTACATTTCCGCTGATCGAGCCGTACTCGTCAGTTTTCGCCAAGATTTTGCAAATGCAGAACTCGTCTTCAATCGTCCCGGCGTTCGGCGCGCCCTGATCGCATATTGGGCAGAGTCGCTGGCTGATCTGCGAGAACGAAAGGCGAAGAGTGTCTACGCTCGCTTCCACTCCTACGATGCCATCTCGGAGCTTATCGAATACAAGCGCGCCAGGGAGAGCGTATTCCGAGGCGCTTGATTAATCGAGAGCCAAGCAAGTAACAACTCGTGCAGTCTAATTCTTCGGCCGGGAGACGATCTCGATCATTCTGCCTTCGTCGTCATCGGGCATCTCCGCCTTCGCCCGTGCATAGGCGTCGACCGCGGCGCGTCCGACGAGCGGCGGGTTGGCCAGCAGGCTCTCGGCCAATTTCACCGCGTAGGCCGCATCCTTGTGGCGAAGCGCCGACGTGAACGACGCGCCGGAGAAATCGCGCGCGACCATGCGCTTTGAGTGGCGGATCACCTGCGGCGACGCCACCGCGCCGGTCGCCATCGCTTCGGCGACCAGGTTCATGTCGAGCCCGGCCTGCTCGGCCATCGCGATACCTTCGGCGAGGCTCGCGATCTGCACGGCGCCCATCAGATTGTTGATCAGCTTGTAGACCGTGCCGCTGCCGACCGCGCCAAAATGCCTGATGACGTCGCCGATCGGCGCGAGATATGGCCTTGCGGAATCGAGATCGGCGGGCTCGGCGCCGACGAGCAGGGTCAGCTTGCCGGTTGCCGCCGCTTGCGGCAGCCCGGTGACGGGACAATCGATGTAGATCAGTCCGCGTTGGCGCAGTTCGCGGGCCATGTCGAGCGCGTGCTGGTGCGATACCGTCGAGCACTCGATCGCGAAACTGCCCGCCTTCATTTTCTGAGCCGCGCCATTCTGTCCGAGCCAGACGGCGCGCGACGCCTCATCGTCGGCGACCATGGTCACCACGGCGTCGGCGCCATCGGCGGCCTCCGCTGGAGATGCAGCCCAGCGCACGCCGCGCGCGATCAGGTCGTCGGCCTTTGCCGTGCTGCGATTCCACACCGCGACGTCAAAGCCGGCATCGAGATAGCGGCCGGCCATGCCATGGCCCATGCGACCTAGTCCGATGAAGCCGACCTTCGCCATGGCCTAGTCCACATCCTCGACGCTGCCGGGCCCGGTGCCGAAGGCGCGCTGCGCCAGCGTCGCCGCCATGAACTCGTCGAGATCGCCGTCGAGCACACCAGACGTATCGGAGGTCTGCACGCCGGTGCGCAGGTCCTTCACCATCTGGTAGGGCTGCAGCACATAGGAGCGGATCTGATGGCCCCAGCCGATATCGGTCTTGGCGGCCTGGTCGGCGGCGGCCTGTTCCTCGCGCCGTTTCAATTCGATTTCGTAGAGCCGCGCGCGCAGCATGTCCCATGCCTGGGCGCGGTTCTTGTGCTGCGAGCGGCCGGCCTGGCAGACCACCGCGACGCCGGTCGGAATATGCGTGAGGCGCACCGCGGATTCGGTCTTGTTGACGTGCTGACCGCCGGCGCCGCCCGAGCGCATGGTGTCGGTGCGCACGTCCGACTCCTTGATGTCGATCTTGATGCTGTCGTCGACGACGGGAAAGATCTGCACGGACGAAAACGAGGTGTGCCGGCGCGCGTTGGAATCGAACGGCGAGATCCGCACCAGGCGGTGCACGCCGGCTTCCGTCTTCAGCCAGCCATAGGCGTTGTGACCGCTGATCTGGATGGTCGCGGATTTGAGGCCGGCTTCTTCGCCGAGCGTTTCTTCCAGATACTCGATCTTGAAGCCGTGGTTCTCGGCCCAGCGCGTGTACATGCGCAACAGCATCGCGGCCCAGTCCTGGCTTTCGGTGCCGCCGGCGCCGGCATGCACTTCGAGATAGGAATCGAACTTGTCGGCTTCGCCCGACAGCAGCGCTTCCAGCTCGCGCCGCGCGACTTCCTTCTTCAGCGCCTTCAGCGCGTTCTCGGCCTCGACGACCACGCCTTCATCGTTCTCCGCCTCGCCGAGCGCGATCATTTCGACATTGTCGTCGAGCTCGCGCTCGACCTTGCCGATGCCTTCGAGCGCGTCCACCAGCGAGGTGCGCTCCTGCATCAACTTCTGGGCCTTCTGGGGATCGTTCCAGAGATTGGGATCTTCGGCGAGACTGTTCAGCTCGGCGAGCCGAGCCGTGGATTTCTCGACGTCAAAGATGCCTCCTCAGCAGCCCGACCGACTGCTTGATCTCTTCTACGAGGCGTTCGACTTCCGCGCGCATGGTATTTTCTGCTCTGCGGCCACCGACCGCCATTGGATTGACTTGCGACGGATGTAGCGGCGTCAGCCCCAAAGCGCAATCGGAAACGGCTAGTACAGCCGGCCGGTTCCCGGGCGCATGATCGAGTCCGTCTCCGGGGACATCGGCTGCTGCGGCAGCCGTCCTTCGCTGTCGGCAATGCCCACGTTGGAATAATTGTCCGACGGCGCGGTGCCCGGCTTGAAGGCCTCCAGGATGGTGCGGCTGCCGTCGCCCGGATTGGGCCGCATGCCGCTCTTGGCATCGACGCGCACCAGGCGGATACCGGGCGGCACCTTGAACGGGGTCGCCGGCTTGTCCGCGAGCGCAAGCTTCATGAAGTTCTTGACGATCGGCGCCGCGGTGTGACCGCCCTGCGCCGCCCGGCCGAGGCTGCGCGGCTTGTCGTAGCCGAGATAGAGCCCGACCACGAGATCCGCCGAATAGCCGATGAACCAGACGTCCTTTCCGTCACTGGTCGTGCCGGTCTTGCCGGCGATCGGCTTGCCCACCTCGCGCAGGGCCGACGCCGTGCCGCCCTGCACCACGCCTTCCATCATCGAGGTGATCTGGTAGGCCGTCATCGGATCGATCACCAGTTCGCGGCGATCCACCAGTTGCGGCTCGGCCTGATTCTTCCAGCCGTCCGGCGCATCGCAACCGCGGCACTCGCGCGCATCATGCTTGAAGATGGTGCGGCCGTAGCGGTCCTGGATGCGATCGATCAGCGTGGGCTTCACGCGGCGGCCGCCATTGGCGAGCATCGAATACGCCGTGACCATCCGCATCACGGTGGTTTCGCCGGCACCGAGCGAATAGGACAGATAGTTCGGCAGTTCATCATACACGCCGAAACGCTTGGCATACTCGCCGATCAGCGGCATCCCGACATCCTGGGCGAGCCGCACCGTCACGGTATTGACCGACCATTTGAGCGCTTCGCGCAGCGTGATGGGGCCGCGGTAGGAGCCGACCGAAAAATTGTCGGGACGCCAGACGCCGCCCTGGCCCTGCTCGATCTCGATCGGACCGTCGATCATGATGCTGGCCGGGGTGTAGCCATTGTCCATCGCCGCCGAATAGACCAGCGGCTTGAAGGTCGATCCGGGCTGCCGATAGGCCTGCGTTGCGCGGTTGAACTGGCTCTGGTCGAACGAGAAGCCGCCGACCATCGCCACCACGCGGCCGGTCCACGGGTCCATTGCGACCATGGCGCCCGACACTTCGGGCAATTGCCGCAGCCGATACTGGCCTTCGACCGCCTTGCCGTCCTTGTCGAACAGCGGGTCGGCATAGATCACGTCGCCCGGCGACAGGATCTGCGAGACCGCGACGGGCGCCTTGCCGCGAGCCGGGGCGGAGACCGGCTTCGCCCATCGGGCGCCTTCCAGCGTGATCAGTCCGGTTTGCCGCTCCTTGGAGATGGCGCCGCCCAGTTCGCGGCCGGGCTGGAAGCCGATCCGCGCCGACTGGTCGGACGTTTCCAGCACCACGGCCATCCGCCACGGCGAGATGTCGGAGAGCGATTTGACGTCGGCGAGTTTGACGCCCCAGTCGCCGGAGATGTCGAGCTTGCTTGCGGGGCCGCGCCAGCCCTGCGCCTCGTCAAAGTTCACGAGGCCGGCGGCCACCGTCCTGCGCGCCATCACCTGCAGCTTCGGATCGAGTGTGGTGCGGACCGAGAGGCCGCCTTCGTACAGCTTCTTTTCGCCGTAGCGCTCGAAGATGTCGCGCCGGACTTCCTCGGCAAAATACTCGCCGGCGAAGGTATGGCCGGTGTTGGAGCGGCTGGTCACGACCAGCGGCTCCTTGCGTGCCTTCTCCGCGTCGGCCTGCTTGATCCAGCCGTTTTCCAGGAGGCGGTCGATCACGTAATTGCGCCGCTCGGTCGAGCGGTCGCGGTTGCGCACCGGATGCAACGTGCCCGGCGCTTTCGGAAGCGCAGCCAGATAGGCGGCTTCCGCGATCGTGAGTTCGTTGACCGATTTGTCGAAATAGACCAGCGACGCCGCGGCGACGCCGTAGGCGCCGAGACCGAGATAGATCTCGTTGAGATAGAGCTCGAGGATGCGGTCCTTTGAATAGGCCCGCTCGATGCGCATCGCCAGCAAGGCTTCCTTGATCTTGCGCGTAAAGGAGACCTCGTTGGTGAGGAGGAAGTTCTTCGCAACCTGCTGGGTGATGGTCGAGGCGCCCTGCGGACGACGGTTGGAGCCGAAATTCTGCAGATAGAGAACGGCCGCGCGCGCCATGCCGGTGAAGTCGATGCCGCCGTGCTCGTAGAAGTTCTTGTCCTCGGCCGCGAGGAACGCGTTGGTGACGAGTTTCGGCATCGCCTGGATCGGCAGGTAGAGACGCCGCTCCTTGGCGTATTCGCCGAGCAGCGCCCCGTCGGAGGCGTGCACGCGCGTCATCACCGGCGGCTCGTAGTTCTGAAGCTGCGAATAGTCCGGCAGGTCCTTGGAAAAATGCCAGATCCCGGCAGCGATTCCGGCCACGCCCACCAGGAACAGCACGCTGCCGGCCGCGAACAGAAAGCCGGTAAACCGCAACAGAAAGCGAATTATCAAGATTTCATTCCAACTGTTGCGTCGCCGTGCCGACGTTCGTTCTCACGCGCCAATCCTCCTACTACCCGAGGATTCGCCGTCTGACGCTATCCCATGTTCACATGGTCGAAATCGGGCAGTCCGCTTCCCTGCGGCAGGTCCCGGCCCGCCGGATATGGCGGACTACCAAAGTCCGCCGGGGCGCATGATGTTGCCGGGTTCAGGCTGCTGATATCCTTGCGGATATCCCTGTTGATATCCTTGCGAATATCCCTGCGGCGTCCGGCCGTCCGCGTCGGCAACGCCGATGGCGGCGTAGTTATCCGGCGGAGCAGTGCCCGGCTTGAACGCTTCGAGGATGGTGCGGCCGCCCTCTCCGGGTCCGGCGCGCATGCCGCTCTTGGCGTCGACGCGGACCAGCTTGATGCCGGCCGGCACCTTGAACGGGATCGGCGGCTTGTCGGCGAGCGCGAGCTTGAGGAAATCCTTGGCGATCGGCGCGGCAAGGTGGCCGCCGGTCATGCCGCGGCCGAGATTGCGCGGCTTGTCGAAGCCGACATAGATGCCGACCACGAGGTCCGGCGAGAAGCCGATGAACCAGGCATCCTTCTCGTCGTTGGTGGTGCCGGTCTTGCCCGCGATCGGCTTGCCGACTTCCTTCACCACCGTGGCGGTGCCGGCCTGCACGACATATTCCATCATCGAGGTGATCTGGTAGGCCGTCATCGGATCCAGCACCTGCTCGCGGCGGTCCACCAGTTGCGGCTCGTTCTGGTTCTTCCAGCCGCCGGGCGCGTCGCATCCGCGGCACTCGCGCGCGTCGTGCTTGTAGATCGTATGGCCGTAGCGGTCCTGGATACGGTCGATCAGGGTCGGCTTCACGCGGCGGCCGCCATTGGCGAACATCGAATACGCCGTGACCATGCGCATCACAGTGGTTTCGCCGGCGCCGAGCGCATAGGACAGATAGTTCGGCAGTTCGTCATAGACGCCGAAGCGCTTGGAATATTCGCCGATCAGGGGCATGCCGATGTCCTGCGCGAGGCGCACCGTCACGGTGTTCAGCGACTGCCGGAGCGCGTTACGCAGCGTCGTCGGTCCGCCGTATTTGCCGGACGAATAGTTTTCCGGACGCCAGACGCCGGCGCCCTGCCCCTGGTCGATTTCGATGGGAGCGTCGATCACCACGGTCGAGGGCGTATAGCCATTGTCCATCGCCGCCGAATAGACCAGCGGCTTGAACGACGAGCCCGGCTGCCGATAGGCTTGGGTCGCGCGGTTGAACTGGCTCTGGTCGAACGAGAAGCCGCCGACCATCGCCAGCACACGGCCGGTCCACGGATCCATCGCGACCATGGCGCCGGAGACTTCCGGCAATTGCCGCAACCGGTACTGACCTTCGACCGCCTTGCCATCCTTGTCGAACAGCGGGTCGGCATAGATCACGTCGCCCGACGACAGCACCTGCGCCACCGAGGTTGGGGTCTTGCCCTTCGCTGCGCCCGCGGCCGCCCTGGCCCAGCGCACGCCGTCGAGCGTGACAATGCCGGTCTGCCTGGCCTTGCTGACGGCACCACCGAGTTCGCGGCTTGGCTGGAAGCCGATCCGCGCCGACTGGTCCGACGTCTCCAGCACCACGGCCATCCGCCACGGCGAGATGTCGGAGAGCGCCTTGACGTCGGCGAGTTTGACGCCCCAGTCGCCGGAGATGTCGAGCTTGCTCACGGGGCCGCGCCAGCCCTGCGCCTCGTCATATCTGACGAGACCCGCCACCATGGTCTTGCGGGCCATGACCTGCATCTTCGGATCGAGCGTCGCGCGGACCGACAGGCCGCCTTCATAGAGCTTCTTTTCGCCATAGCGCTCGAAGATGTCGCGCCGGACTTCCTCCGCAAAATACTCGCCGGCGAAGATGTGCGCGCCGGTGCCGCGGCTGGTGACGTTGAGCGGCTCCTTGCGCGCCTTCTCCGCATCGGCCTGCTTGATCCAACCGTTTTCCTGCAGGCGGTCGACCACGTAGTTGCGGCGCTCCACGGCGCGGTCGCGGTTGCGCACCGGGTGCAGCGCGGCGGGTGCCTTCGGCAGCGCCGCCAGATAGGAGGCCTCCGCGATCGTGAGTTCGTTGACCGACTTGTCGAAATAGACCAGCGACGCCGCCGCGATGCCGTAGGCGCCAAGACCGAGATAGATCTCGTTGAGATAGAGTTCGAGGATGCGGTCCTTCGAATAGGCCCGCTCGATGCGCATCGCCAGCAAGGCTTCCTTGATCTTGCGCGTGAACGAGACCTCGTTGGTGAGGAGGAAGTTCTTCGCGACCTGCTGGGTGATCGTCGAGGCGCCCTGCGGACGGCGATTGGAGCCGAGATTCTGCGCGTAGAGGACGGCCGCGCGCGCCATGCCGGTGAAGTCGATACCGCCGTGCTCATAGAAGTTCTTGTCCTCGGCCGCGAGAAACGCGTTGATGACGAGCTTCGGCACCGCCTGGATCGGCAGATAGAGCCGGCGCTCCTTGGAATACTCGCCGAGCAGCGCCCCGTCGGAGGCGTGCACGCGCGTCATCACCGGCGGCTCATAGTCCTGAAGCTGCGAATAGTCCGGCAGGTCCTTGGAAAAATGCCAGATCGCGCCCGCGACGCCAGCCACGCCGACAAGGAACACGACCGTTCCGGCGGCAAACAGGAAACCCAAAAACCGGACCAGCAAGCGCATGTTCGAAGTTCCGTTCCAACCCTTAAGCGCCGCACTCAGCAGCGCCGGACTCACCGGCTATCCTAACGCGGCAATCCAGCCAAATAGGCTTGCCGCTACGCGGTCGAACAATAAAAAGGCCCGGCGGACAAATACTGACCAATTCCGAAGACCAGCAGTCAATTTCCTATAGCGGTATCGCTGTGGCCAAACTAGGGCTTGCGGCCCCGGAAGGCGGGCTTTTCAGGCAACTTTATGCGCAAGACGCGTCGATAATTCACTTGCCGGAACCGGCAGTTGCCAGCCGCTTAGCCAGGAACGTATCGATTGCCTGCGCCATCGAGCCGACCGTCTTGTTCCGCCAATTTTCCGACACGAGATGCTCAAGGTCGCCCTTGTTCGAGACGTAGCCGAGTTCGACCAGCACCGAGGGCACGTCGGGGGCCTTCAGGACCCGGAAACCGGCCGATTTCAGCGGATGCTTGTGCATCCGCACATTATTCTTCATTTCCCCCATCAGGATCCGCGCGAAACGGTTCGAGAAGGTCTTGGTCTCGCGCTGCACGAGGTCGATCAGGATATCCGCGACTTCGGTCGGCTCGTCGGTGAGATTGACGCCGCCGATCGCGTCCGACTTGTTTTCCGCATCGGCCAGCCGTTCGGCCTCCGAGTCGGTCGCCTTGTCGGACAGCGTATAGATGGTGGCGCCCTGGGCATCGCCCTCGCCGCGCGCCAGGGCGTCGGCGTGGATCGAGACGAACAGCGCGGCCGACTCGGCGCGGGCAACCTTCACACGGTCGGCGAGCGCAATAAACGTATCGTCCGTGCGGGTCATGACGACGCGATACTTGCCCGATTTCTCCAGCCGTTCGCGCAGCGCCAGGCCGAACGTCAGCACCAGATTCTTCTCCATGACATCGGCGCCGCCGGCCTGGGTGCCGTTGTCGACACCGCCATGACCGGGATCGACCACAATCACCGGCCGTTTGTCCAGCGGCCCTTGCGGCGTAGCGGCCGCGGCCGGTGCTTCCGGCCGGGCCGCCGTGGCATTCGCTTCGGCGATGCCCGGCCGCAGTTCGGGACGGCTTTCCGGCGCCAGCGACTGCACGAAGGCGGTGCGATCGGCATGCTCGAGTTCGATCACCAGCCGTGGCGGCTGGCCGTTCGCCGCCTCGAGCACATAGGATTTGGCAATTTTGGCCGGCGCAGTCAGGTCGAACACGATTCGCGACCCACCCGGCATGACCAACCCGTAACGGAATGCCTTGACGAGCCCCCGCCCCGACGCGCCGACCCCGGAGGGAAGCTGGAAATTGAGCTGGGGAAGGTCGATCACGACGCGGTAGGGATCCGCCAGCGCGAAGGCGCGGAATTGCACCGGCTTGTCGAGGTCGAGAATGAAGCGGGTCTGCCTGTTGTCCCCGGCCAGCCGTGCGTCAGACGCGACCGGAAAATTCGTAGCCGCCGTCGGGCTTGGAGCGGTAACGGGAACGGACCCTTGCGCCGCCGGGAGTGGAGCCAGACCCTGGGCCACAGCGGAGCCGGTGATCTGGGTGCATAGCAATGCTGCGGCGCACAAAGGGCCACATCCCAGCAAAACGAGATGATTTGCGCGGCTCGCCAACGATTCGGTGCCTCCGGAGGAGCCTTCCATTACCGCATTAGGCTCACAGGGTTAATCGGACCTTAAGACACGTCCAGTGAAAAGAAGCCAGTGTTGCCGCAGCGCGACGCCATCAGGAGGGTTCCCCGCCGCTTCCCTTGCACGCAGGCGCCAATCCACGTATGTACGGGGGGCTGACGGCTAATACTCCCGGTTGTGTCGCGTTCAGCCTCCCGGTGCAGCGCCGGAACCTTCGAAGCCGAAGGAACCTGCGTCTTTCCCGATCCCTCCCCAGCCAGCGCTGCGCGCGGCTGACATGGAGCGGCGGTTTCGAGCCCGAGCGGCGTCCGATCCCAGGTACTTTTCCAGGGACGGTTTGAGAACACGGCAAAACCGATTATCCGGACCCCACGGTCCGATATGCGATGGCCGGCGGGCGTTTCGGCGCCGAACCGGGGCTTTCAGCGATAGATGCGGCGGTATCATTCTCCGCCAACATGTTCAGACGGGCCGACGCTTGATGCGCCAGACTGTGTTGCCGACCAGGATCCACGGAACGATCGCGCCGACGCGAGGCGAAAGCTTCGCACGTCGCATTGCTCTGGTGGGCCCACGTTCGGCGCGGCGCCAAGAAGTGCGTTTTGGCCTTCCCCTCACCCCCGAATCAGGTGGACCGTCGCGTCACCGGGCCGCGCAATTTGCGCGCGCCATGCACCGCGCCCGCCGCCGTCAAGAGTTCCAAAATGCCCAACAAGATGTTGATCGACGCGACCCACCCGGAAGAGACCCGGGTCGTCGTGGTCCGCGGCAACCGCGTCGAAGAATTTGATTTCGAGACCGCCCAGCGCAAGCAACTGCGCGGCAATATTTATCTCGCCAAGGTCACGCGCGTAGAACCGTCGCTGCAGGCGGCGTTCATCGAGTATGGCGGCAACCGCCATGGCTTCCTGGCGTTCAGCGAAATCCATCCGGACTATTATCAGATCCCGGTCGCCGACCGTCAGGCGCTGATCGAGGCCGACGAACGCGCCCACCGCGAGGCCGAGGAAGAGAGCGAGAACCGCTCCAGCCACCGCCGCCGCTCGCGCCATCGCAACGCGCGCCGCCGTGGTCACGGCGACCGCGTCCAGAGCGACGTCATCGAGAATGCCGCCCAGGATCCCTCGCAGGCGCCGCAGCCCTATGAGGGCGAGCCGCACGAGCATGATGGTCTCTATGCCCCGGAGGCGCAGGCGCACGACGCCGGACATGGCGAGGATGCGGTCCAGCACGACCACGAGGCGCATGACTACGAGGCGCACGGTCACGACGCGCACGGTCACGACGCCCACCAGCCGCACGATCACCACGAGGACCATGCGCCGGCCTCGCACGAACCGGCGGCTGCCGTCAGCGAAGCGCCGGTTGCCGAAGCGACACCGGAGTTCAGTGCCCCCGCAGTGCCGCCAACCGAGGTCCCCACCGCCCAGGCAGGCGCCGAAGACGCGCCTGCCACGCATGCCCATGATGAGTTTCATGGCCACGATCATGGTCAGGAGCACGATCATGCCGACGAGCCGCCGCATGTCGAGCATGCCGGCGAAGGCTACGCCGCGGCCGCGCCGGACGAATTCGCCCGTGCTCCGGAGGGCGACGAAGGCCACGAGGACGACGACGACGATGCCGAGGATGACGCCGAAGAGGATGTCGTCGAATCGGTCGGCGGCGACGACGTGCTGGAGGAAGTGCCGGAGCGCCCGTTCCGCCCGCGCCGCCAGTACAAGATTCAGGAAGTCATCAAGCGCCGCCAGGTGATGCTGGTCCAGGTCGTCAAGGAAGAGCGCGGCAACAAGGGCGCGGCGCTGACGACCTATCTGTCGCTGGCCGGCCGCTACGCCGTGCTGATGCCCAACACCGCGCGCGGCGGCGGCATCAGCCGCAAGATCACCTCGGCGCAGGATCGCTCGCGTCTGAAGGAAGTGGTTCAGGACCTCGACGTGCCCGAGGGCATGGGGATCATCCTGCGCACCGCCGGCGCCTCGCGCACCAAGCCCGAGATCAAGCGCGACTTCGAATATCTGATCCGGATGTGGGAAACCGTGCGCGACATGACGTTGCGCTCGCAGGCCCCCACCCTCGTCTACGAGGAAGGCTCGCTGATCAAGCGCTCGCTGCGCGACCTCTACAACAAGGAGATCGACGAAATCCAGGTCGCTGGCGAAGCCGGCTACCAGGAAGCCCGCGACTTCATGAAGATGCTGATGCCCTCGAACGTGCGGGCGGTGCGGCAGTATCGCGACGGCCAGCCGCTGTTCTCGAGGATGGGCGTCGAGAGCCAGCTGGATGCGATGTTCTCGCCGACGGTGCAGCTCCGTTCCGGCGGCTACATCGTCATCAACCAGACCGAGGCGCTGGTCTCGATCGACGTCAACTCGGGACGCTCGACCCGCGAACACCACATCGAGGACACCGCGCTCAAGACCAACCTGGAGGCGGCCGAGGAAGTCGCCCGCCAGCTACGCCTGCGCGATCTCGCCGGCCTGATCGTCATCGATTTCATCGACATGGACGAGAAGCGCAACAACCGCGCGGTCGAGCGCAAGCTGTCCGACTGCCTGCGGCAGGATCGCGCGCGCATCCAGGTCGGCCGCATCTCGCATTTCGGCCTCTTGGAAATGTCGCGCCAGCGCATCCGCGCCAGCGTGCTGGAGAGTTCGACCGAACCCTGCCCGCAATGCGGCGGCAGCGGCCATGTACGCTCGGTCTCCTCGGTCGCACTGCAATTGCTGCGCGGCATCGAGGAAATCCTGATGAAGGGCGCGACCCATAATCTGGTGGTGCGTACCCGCACCGACGTCGCGCTCTATGTGCTGAACCACAAGCGCGGCCATCTGCGCGATCTCGAAAATGCCTTCAAGGTATCGCTCGCCGTCGTCGCCGACGCCACGGTCAGCGGCCAGCAATCCTACATCATCGACCGCGGCGAGCAGGTCCACACGCTGGAAGCCGCCAAGGCGTTGCTGGCGGCGCAGGCTGCCGCCTCCCCGCCGCAGGTCGAGGAAGCCTACGAGGACGACGAGGCGTACGACATCGAAACCGAATCCGAGGTCGAGACCGAGGAAACGGAGGGCCTGACCGAGGATGGCGCCGAGGCTTCGTCCGGCGAAGGCGATGGCCAACGCCGCAAGCGTCGAAGGCGTCGGCGCGGTCGTGGCGAGCCGCGCGAAGGCGGTGCCCCGCGCGAGGACGGCGCCCCACGCGAGGATGGCGATGCGCTGGTCGCCGCAGGCGAAGCCATCGAAGGCCCGGCCGTCGAGGACGGCGAAGCCGACGAGGATGAAGGCGACGAGCAGGCAGCGCGCGGCGATCAGCCGGCCGGCGAACGGCGTCCGCGCCGCCGCGGCCGACGCGGCGGACGCCGCCGGCGTGGCAATGGGCTGGACGACGGGCTCGCCGGATCGATCGCTGACGAGCTCGGGCCGACCTCGGCCCCCGAAGCGACCGACGCGGTTGCCGATTTCGACGGCGGCTCGACCGAGCCCGCGCCGTCGCTGGTGCATACAGACACTCAATCCGAGCCGGTCGCGCCGCCGGTGGAGGTGCAGCCGGTATCGGACTATCAGCCGGAGCCGGTGGCAAGCGCATCCGCCCCGGCCGCTGAAGCAGCCGCACAAGAGACCGAGCCCGCCGCGGCGCGGCGGCGTTCGACCGTGCGCGAGAAGGTCAGCTTCATGACCAGCGCACCGGCAGAACCGGTGTCGGGCCAGAGCGCGCCAGAGCCGGTCGAAACGCCTGCCCCCTCCCCGGCCGAGCCGGCGCCGGCGGCAGCGGACGAAGCCGCGCCCCGCAAGGCCGGCTGGTGGTCGCGCCGCTTCGGCGGTGGTGAGTAAGGAAGCGAACCAAAAGAAAAACCGCCCGGCGAAAACCGGGCGGCTTTTTATTTTGCGGATCGCTGTGCCGGTCAGCCCGTGGTGATGGCGGTCTCGACGTCGGACGGGTCGATCTGCTTGTTCAGGCCGGCGTGCAGTTTATCCTTGTTGAGTTCGCCCTCCCACCACGACACCACCACGCAGGCGACGCCGTTGCCGCACAGATTGGTCAGCGCGCGGCACTCGCTCATGAACTTGTCGATGCCGAGGAGGATGGCCATTCCGGGCACCAGGCGGGGATCGACCACCGCGAGCGTCGCCGCCAGCGTGATGAATCCGGCGCCGGTGATCCCGGAAGCGCCCTTCGAAGTCAGCATCGCCACCAGCAGGATGGTCAGTTGCTGGCCGAAGGTGAGGTCGAAGCCGAGCGCCTGCGCGATGAACAGCGTCGCCAAGGTCATATAGATATTGGTGCCGTCGAGGTTGAACGAATAACCGGTCGGCACCACCAGGCCCACTACCGATTTGGAACAGCCGAGCCGCTCGAGCTTCTCCATCAGGGAAGGCAGCGCGCTTTCCGAAGACGACGTGCCGAGCACGATCAGGAGTTCGTCCTTGATGTAGGCCAGGAACTTGAAGATCGAGAAGCCGACCATCCGCGCGATGAAGCCGAGCACCACAAACACGAATAGCGCGGCCGTGAGATAGAAGGTCGCGATCAGCCCGAGCAGGTTCAGGATCGCGCCAGTACCGAACTTGCCGATGGTGAACGCCATTGCGCCGAACGCGCCGACCGGCGCCGCTTTCATCACAATGGCGATGACGCCGAACACCGCATGCGCGGCATCGTCGATGAAGGCGCGGATCGTATGGCCGCGCTCGCCGAGCCCCATCAGCGCAAAGCCGAACAGGATCGAGAACAGCAGCACCTGAAGGATTTCGCCCTGCGCAAAGGCGCCGACGACGGTGTCGGGAATGATGTGCAGGAAGAAGTCGACCGATTTCTGCGCCTCGGCCTGCTTGGCGTAGCCGGCAACCGCTTGCGCGTTCGCCATGCTGCCGCCGAAGCCCGCGCCGGGCCTGACGATGTTGCCGACCAGAAGACCTATCACCAGCGCGAAGGTGGAAACGACCTCGAAATAGAGCAGCGCCTTGACGCCGATCCGGCCGACCTTCTTGGCATCTTGTATATGGGAGATGCCCGATACCACGGTGCAGAAGATGATCGGCGCGATCACCATCTTGATCAGCTTGATGAAGCCGTCGCCGAGCGCCTTGATCCAGTCGTTGGTCGCGAGCACAGGCCACAGCCAGCCGAGCAGCGCGCCGACTACGATCGCAATCAGCACTTGGACGTAGAGAATCCGGTACCAGGGCTTCTTTGCCGCGCGCGCGGGCGCTTCGGTTGCAATTGTTGCCGCCATGACGCTCACTCCCCCTCAGAAATGTGCGCGGACCGGGCCGAACATGCGCCAATCCGTCGCACACAGCCAAAGTCTTTTGGGTAAGCGAAGTCAATGGGGCTGGCGAATGTAACCCCCGCCTAATCGCGGGAAACGAAAATCCGCCTGATCGCCGGCACGAGGGCCGCACCGAGCGCGTTCTTGATCAGCGACGCTGCGATGAACGGCGCGATGCCGACCAGCCACGCCTTTTCCACGCCGAGTTTCATGCCGAACGCCAGCCAGCCAAATCCGGCGGCGAGAATCAAAAGGTGTCCAAGTGCCATCGCAACGAACAGAAGAAGCACCGATCGATCCCAGCCGCGCTCGGCGAGCCATCCCGCGACAAAGGCCGCGCCCACGAAGCCGAACAGATATCCGGCCGTCGGCCCGGCATGGATCTGGCGGACACGGATAGCTCCCCGATTTGGACAGGCAAGATTGAAATGAAGATTGATGTGGATGACGAGAGGTGGCGCTAGCGAAGCCAGCGTGCGATGCGCGCAACCGCTTCACGCATCTCGTCGGCCGAGCGCGCGTAGGAGAAGCGGATGAAGCTGCGGCCGTGGATCGGATCGAAATCGACGCCCGGCGTCGCCGCCACATGCGCCTTCTCGAGCATACGGCCGGCAAATTCGAAGCTGTCGGACGTGAAGTCCGAGACGTCGGCATAGAGGTAAAAGGCGCCGTCCGCCGGCAGGAACCTGGTGAGGCCGGCCTTCGGCAGTCCCTCGATCAGGATGCGGCGGTTCTCCTCGTAGCCGTGCTTGATCGCTTCCATTTCGTCGTTGCCCTCGAACGCCGCTTCGGCCGCGATCTGCGACAGCGTGGGCACCGAGATCGACAGGTTCTGCTGCAGCCGCTCGATCGGCCGCACCAGCGGCTCCGGCACCACCATCCAGCCGACCCGCCAGCCGGTCATGCAGAAATATTTCGAGAACGAGTTGATCACGAGCGCATGCGGCGAAAGCTCGGCCGCCGTCACCGCCGGGAACGCGTAGTCGAGGCCATGATAGATCTCGTCGGAGATGAATCGGATGCCCGCGCTCTCCGCCGCATGGATCAGCCCGGTGAGCGCCTCGCGCGACATCATCGTTCCGGTCGGATTGGCGGGGCTGCCGACCAGCACGCCCTTCAGCGGGGCTTGGCGATGCGCGGCCAGCAATGCCTCCCCGGTCAGTGCGTGGCGCGTCGCGCGTGATGTCTCGATCAGCACCGGCTCGCAGCCGAGCGCGGTCAGGATGTGCCGATACGGCG